>Ga0316204_10001774_pt1 | contig 54742 bp, 46 predicted proteins | sample 6monrhotite_MG_2_FD_205661 | JGI IMG/M metagenome (GOLD analysis project Ga0316204, IMG submission 205661) | Microbial mat bacterial communities from mineral coupon in-situ incubated in ocean water Damariscotta River, Maine, United States -... | ecosystem: Environmental > Aquatic > Marine >... | reverse complement strand
ACCTATAACAAACATCTATATTGACTTTGAACGACAATAAAATAGATGTGAAAAAAGAGTGAAAAATGTTAAATTTGAAAGATGCATCGTTGTTGCAAAATCTGTATTATTAGAAGATGATAAGAATTTATTTTGCTGTGGTTTTAGTCGTGTTAACTGGCCTTACTTTGGAAGGACAGGAAGTGCGAAATGTGATGGAATGGGAACGTTATTCGAATCGAGAAAGTGAAGTATCTTCGAATGATTTCCTTTTCAATTATAATGAAAGGGTTGAACTAGACCGGCTGGCAAAAACCGGTTGGCTTGTATTAAGGCGACTGGATAAATCTCATGTCATCATCCGGAAGCCAATGTCACAGTCGCTGAAAGATATCCAGCAGCCAGAAAGGCTGCTTCCAGCCAACTACCAATGGAAACTTTCACCAAACTCAGATGTAATTCAGGCATCTAGCGCTTCTAAGGATTTCGTCTTCAAAAGTCTGTCCCCGCAATCCACCGTCAATTTCCTGAACCAGAATGGCATTTCAGCTTCGCGTACCTATGGTAATTATTGGTTGGCGAGGCAACTGAACCCTGCCATGGTCAAGTTGCTTCTGAAAAGAGAAGAAGTAATATACCTGGGTCAAGAATCACAAAAAGCACTGGAAGACAGTCGCGTATTAGACATGAACCTGAATCCCAACAGAATCAATCTTGTGCATCATCACTTTCCTGACTTAATGGGGCAGGGTACGGTGCTTTCTGTTAAGGAGAGTGGCTATAACGCACAGGACATTGACTTGGTGGGCAGGAATCTGATATCGGATCTAACTGCTGATTTCAGTTCTAATCATGCAACTGAAATGGCCACGATTGCCGCAGGTGCAGGCAACAGCTCGCTGAATGGAAAGGGTGTAGCAAGCCGATCGACATTGACTTCCTCATTCCTGAGCGTGCTTTTTCCAGACGCTGACCAGGCCTATCAAAACTTATCAGTCTCTGTGCAGAACCATTCATATGGCACTGAGGAAATAGAGAACTTTTATGGGGCAGCCGCTGAGGCATATGACCTAAGTGCGAACGCCAATCCAGCATTGCTACATGTTTTCTCGCTGGGCAATCAAGGGGCGTCCACGCCTGACAATGGTGCTTATGCAGGTGTAAGTGGAATGGCCAGCATCACTGGTAATTTCAAGGCTTCGAAAAATACCTTGACAGTAGGCTCTGTAGACACGGTGGGCAGAAAGGTGGCCTTTGTGAGCAATGGGCCAGCCCATGACGGCCGGGTAAAGCCCGAACTGGTAGCCTATAGTGTATTTGGTTCCTCTAATTCGGCAGCGCTGGTGTCTGGTGTAGCCTTGTTGCTTCAGCAGGCTTATGAGCAAGCTCAGGGCAGCTTGCCCACTTCTGCACTGCTGAAAGCGCTGCTTATCAATGGTGCGAGAGATGTTGGGACTATCGGGCCCGATTATCTAACGGGTTTTGGTAATGTAGACGCCTACCGTAGCCTGCAAAGCTTACAGGCCGGTCAGTTTACCACAGGAAACCTTGCCGATGGCGAGCAGAACGAAGTACTTATAAATGTGCCAGCCAATGCGGTAAACCTGAAGGTGACACTGGTTTGGAATGACCCTGCCGCTGCCGCCAATGCTAATCTGGCACTGGTTAATGACCTGGATCTGGTGTTGGAAGATGCTGACGCTACTACCTGGCAGCCGTGGGTGCTCAATATTGCAGCCGATCGGTTGACAGCGGTCGCAACACCTGGCACCGACCGGCTTAACAATGTTGAGCAGGTGAGTATCACCAACCCTGTTGCTGGTGCATTAAAAATCAAGGTCACTGGTGCCGATGTGCCAGAAGGGCCTCAAGCATATTCCCTGGTATGGACATGGGAAATGGCCGAATCATTCGACTGGACTTTTCCATCGGCCAGCGACAATATGCCTTACAATGGAGAAACAACCGGCTATTTCCGCTGGGAAAGCACCTTGGCAGCCGCTACTGGTGTACTGGAATACAGTACTGATGGCGGTGTCAATTGGGAGCTGATTGATGCAGCTGTTGCGCTCGATGAGGAACAATATCGATGGGAGGCACCTCAGTTAAAAACTGCAGCTCTGGCTCGTATGACGGTTGAAGGTCAACCTTATCTAACGGGTGCCTTCACCATTTCAAGACCAGAGCGTATAAGTGTAGGCTTTAGCTGTGCCGATTCTGTGCGAATACAATGGAATGAGCTACAAGAGGCCATCAGTTACGAAGTGCTTAGCCTGGGTGATGCGTTTATGGAACAGGTGGCCATTACTACCGACACTGCCTACACCTTTAATAAGTCTGATTTTCAAAGTCGCTTTTTTTCAGTGCAACCTGTACTGGCTGATGGGGCTCGCCCTATTGCTTCGGCCACTTTTGACTACGATTTTCAAGGAGTAGGCTGCTATTTGATTAGCTTCTTTACAGAACTGGTGCCTGAAGAAGGGGTGTATCTCAACCTTGATTTAGGTACACCAGCAGGGATAGTTGAGGTTGCTTTTGAAAGACAAACAAAAAATGGTGATTTCGAACTCTTGACGGTTTTTCGGGCTGCTGAATTAAATGCGAACCTGAGACCTCTTGACCCCGAACCATTCCAGGGACTCAATAGCTATCGGGTGCGAATGACTTTTGAAAATGGCGAAGAACTTTTCTCAGAGGTGTCTTCGGCCTATTTTCTCACCACACAGCCCTTTCTGGTCTTTCCCAATCCACTACCAAGGGGTGAGGTGTTAAGCGTTTTTTCCCGAACATTTGAAGATGGTCAGACAGTAACGCTCACCTTGTTCGATCAAGTGGGAAATAAGGCCTTCGACCTCAGTCTAAACTCAGACCGGTTTGCCTTTGATTTGAGTCTGCTGCCAGCAGGTCTCTACACCTACCGCATTGTTACAGAAGGGGTGAGCCACACTGGTCGATTGATTCTGAACTAACCGAGGTTTAATACAGTAACCTGAATTTGATGGTATGGTCAATGCTCTTTAGCGCTTTGATCAGGTCTTTGCTATAAACCTTGTCGATATCAGAAATCACATACCCAACTTGCTCATTGGTCTTGAGATATTGGCCCACAATGTTTGCATCATGTTCTGCCAGCACGCTGTTGATGCTTGCAATCACGCCTGGTTTATTTTCATGCACATGAAGCAATCGATGTGCATTTTCAAAAGTGGGCAAAGTCAGGTTAGGAAAATTCACACTGTTGGCGGTACTGCCTGAGTTGATGAAGGCCATGATTTTGCCAGGCACAAAGTCGGCAATGTTTTCTTGGGCTTCCAGGGTTGAGCCCCCAATGTGAGGGGTGAGAATCAGGTTCTTTATGCCTTGCAATGGTGACTCAAAAGGGTCCTGGTTGCTTTTAGGTTCCTCGGGAAATACATCAACACCTGCCCCGCTTACCCTGCCAGACTCCATGGCTTCTTTCAATGCTTCTATGTCTACCACCGGTCCTCTGGCCAGATTGAGGAAGTAGCTGCCTTCCTTCATTTGGTCGAAGTGCTTTTTGGTAAAGAAGCCATTGTTTTCAGGCCTGCCATCAATATGCAGCGAAACCGCATCGGCAGTGTTCAGCAGTTGCTTTATGCTATGACACTTAGTGGCATTGCCCAGAGCCAGGCGCTCTTCCATGTCATAATAGTACACGTCCATGCCCATGTTTTCGGCCAGTACCGAAAGTTGTGAACCGATGTTGCCGTAGCCAATGATGCCTAGTTTTTTACCCCTGATCTCAAAACTGCTTTTGGCCGACTTATTCCATCGTCCTTCATGCATGGCGGTGCTTTTATCAACAATACCTCGCATAAGCATAATGATTTCGGCTATGGCCAGTTCCACAACCGAGCGGGTGTTGCTATATGGAGCGTTAAAAACCGCCACACCCTTCAAAAGGGCAGCTTCCAGGTCTATTTGGTTGGTGCCAATGCAAAAGGCACCAATGGCCATCAGTTTATCGGCATGTTCCAGCACCTTAGCTGTCACCTGTGTTTTAGACCGAATGCCCAGTACATGAATGCCTTTGATTTTTTCGCAGAGCTCATCTTCATCCAAACCGGCCGGATAGCTTTCTACGCTAAATCCTTCTTCTTTTAATTTCTCCAATGCATGCGAGTGCACATTCTCCAGAAGTAGCATTTTTATGCGATTCTTGGGGTAGGACAGGGCTCCGCTCATATTATTATGGAATAGTATTTCGTCAAAACTCGGAGCGATGTGGTCGGCATGTTGCTTCACACTTTCTCGCTCCACATTTTCAGTATAGGCGTAAAATCTTTTGGCCACACCGGCCTTTCTTACTTCATAATCGGTATAGCCATCGCCTATCATGTGTACATCACCTTGAAGCTTTAACTTCTCTATTTGCGTTACCTTACCGCCATTAGAAGAAAGTACATTGTCACGATTGAAGTCAATGATTCTGCCAGTGTCGTCAAATACAAAATCGTTGGCAAATACATTTTCAGGCTTGATGCCCAAACGGGTAACTACTGGTACAATAAAATCTTTGAATCCGTTGGATACAATGTAAGTGTTAGCCGCATTTTCTTCGAAAAAGAGCTGGTTGCGGCTAATCGATTTGGAGATTAGCAGGCTCAAACGCTCCACCAGCTCGCTGATGTGGTTTCGGTGGGCATCGAGTATCTCAATGCGTGCTTCAAGCGATTCGCGCAGCGACAGTTCCCCGGCCATGCCGTGGTCAGTGACTTCAGCTATTTTCTGCAGGCGTGCTTTCCTTTCGGGGTGGGCACTTAGTGAGATTTCGCCCAGAATGTCCAGTGCTTCTACTTTGGTAAAAGTGCTGTCAAAATCGATTATAAAATGTTTCTCGGCCGTAAGGTGTTCATTCATGAATTCTGCTGACTAAAAACAGCCCGGACCTGATTGCCGAAAACCCCGGCAACACCAGCTGAGAGTCCTCCAATTATGCCAGTCAAAAGAAATAAAGCAAACACATTCCCTTTCAAGGGGAGTAGTACCGCTATTTTTTCGGCCAGTATAAAATCGTTGGAGCTGCTCAGCACCCAGGCATATACAATCCAAAATAAGGTGATTGCCAAGAACGGAACAAAGAATGCCGACACATTTCGTAGGCGAACGATTGCACCAGCCATAAAAGCGGCCACCATTACTCCCCACCAGGGCAGAAATAAGGTGAATACCAGAGCCAGTACCAGGGTGAGAGAGAAATTGTAAGTCTTGGTCATGGCTTTGGATTTATCGTTTGTATGAAAATCATCTTCTCAGAATCGGAGGCCTTTTGCATAAACTGAATGTCCATATAGTTACCTGCTGCCCAGGTGTCTACCATATTGTCATAGTATTTGCTACCGGGGTTGCCCGACTGGCCACCAGGGTACACCGCATAAGCTTTGGGCGGACTAGACATTTCAACAATCATGCGCCAGGAAGGCCCGTGATTGCGACTAGTGGCATTCACAATACCGCCATTGCCACCAATGGGCAGATTATAACGGCCAAAGGCACTTACTCCTGGAAGCAGGTGAGCTACAAAGGTACCCTTGTAGTCGCCCCATTTCAAGTTGCCTCTGCGGCTTTCAATGGTTTCTAAATCTTCCATAGCCTCTTTGAAACTTTTAAGAATCAGGTCAGGTGCCGTCTCCACCTCATCAGTTTCCACTATGTCCATAAACTCATTGTCCGGGTGGTTTTTGAGCATGTAAACGGTTTGATAAGTGAAAGGGAAGTCGAGCTCCAGACTGTCGCTGGAGAGTTCGTCCCAGACCATCACTCGTAGGCGCGTCCACCACCTTTCAAACATAGTAGCACCTACCTTGTCCAGGTCATTGTAAAAGTCCCATTGACTCAGTTCATTCAATACATCAATTTCATCGGCACTAATGCCAGTGCGGTCTATTTGCTCAAGCAAATGAGGCAAAAGCTCAGCGGCTTTTAAGTTGTAATTATTGTTGTGCAGGTCTTGAAAGTCCTGAACGCCAAACTTTTCTTTAGACCTGAAGAAGTCATTGATCACCCGGTTGCGGTAGGTGTCATAGCCATCGTTGAAAACATAATAAGGGTAGGAGGGGTCGGTAGGGTGCTGGTTAGACGAGCTCACAAAACCGCGTTCCGGGTTCTTTACGTGTGCATTGTGTTGCTGCGGAATAAATCCCTGCCAGTCGTGTTCAGGGTTGGTGCCATCCATTAGAAATTTGCCTTGACCTTTCCATTTGTTAGGGAATTTGCCCTGGATCCAAAGCGCAATGTCACCTTCGGTTGAGCTAAAGATGAAGTTTTGAGCAGGGGCCACAAAGTATTGAAGTGCTGCTTCATATTCGTCATAGTTTTTAGCTGCATTTAGTTCCAGAAAAGCTTGCTGATTGTTGCCGCCAAGGTGCCCTGTCCACTGCATGGCATAGCCGCTTTGCTGTTCATTGCCTTTGAAGCTATGGTCGTAGCTCACGGGGCCATGATGGGTGTAAACTACAGTATCGTAGTAGACCTCGCCTCCGCGAATGACAATCTCTTCAATTTTTTTAGTGGTCGGCTTCCATTGTTCATCATGCCAGTAGGCTTCACGTTTATCGTCCTGAAATTTAATTTTGTACCAGTCTTTCACATCGCGGGTAGCATTGGTCACTCCCCATGATATGTGGTTGTTAAAGCCAATTACAATGCCTGCTGCACCAGGCAGGGTCACGCCAAAGGTGTTCTTTTCAGGAGTAGCCAGTTGCATGGCAAACCAAATAGAAGGCAAGTTGAGCCCCAGGTGTGGGTCGTTGGCCAGTATGGCATTACCCGTTTTAGATTTACCAGGCCCAACAGCCCAGTTGTTGCTGCCGTTGTCTGGGTGTGGTTTGTCCATGGTGTTGGCAGTGAAGTCCAGCGGAAAATCACCTTCAGACACGGAGGGTACTTCTACCTCCCAATCGCTCCAGTCACGTTCTGCCGGAATCACCGGGTCGTTCACATCATAAAAATCAGGGTAGAGCAAGTCAAATCGCTCCTTGCCATACTTCTTTACAAAGTTGGTGAATTCCAGATCATGATCACCTCCTGAAAGCATGTCGCTCATGTACATGAGCAGCAGGGCTGTCTTTTTCAAAGTCCAGGGCTCGGGTACATAGTCCAGTAGCTTGTATTCTACAGGATAATCGGCAGGCTCCAATTGGCTGATATAGCTATTGACACCATCGCGGTAGGCTACTAATAAGGCCTCAAGTCCAGGTACCTCTTTCATGGTCTCTAAGGCCTTTTCAGCCCCGAAAATCATTCCTTTTCTGCGCTGCCCCCGATCATACTCAATGCCATCAGTACCTATAAGTTCTGACACACGACCTGCCGAAGCATGGGTTTGAAACTCCATTTGCCACAACCGGTGTCGGGCCGTTAGGTAGCCCTGTGTACGATACAGGTCCTGGTCGTTTTGAGCAAACACATGAGGGATAAGAGCTTCGTCATAAAAAACTTCCACAGGTGCTGAGAGCCCCTCCAGATTTTCGATGGCATCACCCATGCCCGAGTCTTCATTTTGCCAAACACCCGCCTGGGGAGAAAGGAATTTACCCAAAGGTGGGATTTGTCCTAGTTTGGTATTGAGCGCAATGCCCAGGCCTATGCACAGTAAGCCGGAAAGGATTAATTTGAACCACTTCATAATCAAGAATAATGGGTGAATATAATATGCTTTGCATTAAGGAAGCTTGTCTACTGAGAGGAATTGAATAGGGCTGCTGACTCTTTAAGCAAACAGCCTTTTTAAAAGTCGTCTAATAGTCAGAATTTTACTTTTTCGGATTCTTCCAAAAACCGTACATGCCTTTGTCCAGCTCATACTCTGGCCATACAAAACGCTCTCTCTGAGGTTGTTTTTTAGCCCATGCCCACATCACAGTCAAGCCTTCCTTCAAGGAGGTTTTGTCTTCATAATCGAGCAATTCTACTGATTTTTGGCAGAGAGGGTGGGCGTTTTTTACCTCATGCCTTTGTTCTTTATAAACCACTTTGCCACCCCCCATTACTTCAATGAGCAAGTCGCTGGCTTCATTGATGGTGTGGGCTTTTGTGCCACCCAGATTAATGATCTGCTTTGAAGCCCTGTCATCAGTAGCAGCTTTCCAGAAGGGTTCGAGACAATCATCCATAAAGCTAAAAGCTCGCTCCTGTAGCCCGTCACCAAATATGCTCAATGGCTCATCGTTCAGGTACTGATACATCCAAATGCCCAATACGTTGCGATAAGTATCCCAAATGTTCTGCTTGTTCCCATACACATTATGTGGCCTGATGATACACCAGTCTAGTCCGTGCTGGTCGCCAGCCACTTGTATATCTTGTTCACAGGCATATTTAGCAATGCCATATGGATCTATAGGGACAGGCTGATCTGCCTCATCAAAAGGAGGCTTACCTATGCCATAGACTGCCATTGAACTAGTGAATACTAATCTTTTTACCCCATGGGTAATGCATTGGTTAATAATGTTGGCAGTAGCAAGGAGGTTGTTTTGGTAGTTGAAACAGCGTATGAAGGGGGAGAGGCCTTCAGCCGCATAGGCTGCCAAATGATAGACATAGTCGGGATTGTGCTCTTCAAAGATTTGGGCCAATTTGGGGTCGGCACAATCAATATCTGTGAAGATCACCTCTTTAGCCACATTTTCCATGTAACCTCCTGATAGGTTGTCAATACCAATGACGGTGGTTCCTGGTTTGTTTTCAATGATCCAATCTGCAATTCTGGCACCGAGCAGACCGGCAACACCGGTGATAAGGACTTTCATTTCACTTAAATCGCTGTAGATGAATATTCGCTTTTAGTATCGCGAATGCTGGTTGATTGATGGGGGCAAATTTACAAAAGAGAATTGGCCAATGGCTTTAACATCACTTTTGTTAGCCGTTAATTTTCTAAATGTATGCTAAACTAGTTTTCTGGCCTTGCGGCTTGAGCGCTTTTATAGATTGGCCATATTTATTACTCTGGGAATACGTTATTTACAGAAAAGCAGGCTGCTGTTTGGATGACTGTGCCCTGCTGGCTTATTTGCACTTCCAATGGCATTTAATATTTCAGAAGACGTACTGCAAAAGGCCAAGAAAGTAAAAGCCCTGCTTTTTGATGTGGATGGTGTATTGACAGATGGTGGTATCGTGTACGATAACAGCGGCCAGGAGTTCAAGCGCTTCAATGTAAAAGATGGCCAGATAATTAAATACCTTAAGAAGTACGGCATTCTTACCGGGGTCATTACCGGCAGAGATTCTATGGTAGTGAGAAACCGCTGTACCGAGCTGGGCATAGACCTGCACTACCATGGCATTCACAACAAGCTGGAAATATTTCAGCAGATACTGGTAGAACGTAAACTTGACCCAGACCAGATTGCTTACATCGGGGATGATATAAATGACTTGCCTGTTTTGGTGCGTTGTGGACTTAGTGCCACTCCGGCAGATGGTCACTGGGCCGTACAGGAAAAAGTAGATATTGTGCTGAACCAAAAAGGTGGCGAAGGGGCACTGCGCGAACTGGCGGACCTCATATTGTTGGCTCAAGGTGAGTATGAAGAAATGATAGGAAATCTGACAGAATGAACAAATTTGAAAAAGGTTTTGAAATCGCAGACGGCATACGTTTGGGAGAAGGACAAATGGTACTGTTTTCAGGCCCCTGTGCAGTGGAAAGTTATGACGTCTGCGCACGGGTAGCCGAGAAAATGAAGGTGGTTTGTGAAAAATTACAGATCAAATACATTTTTAAGGCCTCCTTTGATAAAGCTAACAGAACTTCAGTAAATTCGTATCGCGGAGTAGGGTTTCTGGAAGGTCTGGGCGTATTAGACAGGATTAAGCAGGAATTTGACCTTCCAATAGTTACCGACATTCATCAGCCAGAACAGGCTGCACCTGTGAGTGACGTGGCGCAAGCATTGCAAATACCAGCTTATCTGTGTCGTCAAACTGACTTACTTGTGGCGGCAGGAAAAACCGGGAAAACGGTGAAGATTAAAAGGGGGCGGTTCATGGCTGCAGAAGATATGCAATACGCTGTCAACAAAGTTAAATCTACCGGAAACGATAAGATCTGTCTGACCGAAAGGGGAGTCTCATTTGGTTATCATAACCTTGTGGTTGACATGCGGGCTTTGCCTACAATGCGCCAATATGCTCCTGTTATTTTTGATGTTACCCACAGTGTTCAGCAACCAGGTGGCGCTGGAGGTAGTTCAGGAGGTCAAAAGCAATTTGCCCCATACCTTGCCAGAGCTGCAGCGGCCACAGGAGTAGACGGGTTTTTTATCGAAACTCACCCCGACCCGCACAAAGCACTGAGTGATGGTCCTAACATGATACCACTTGATCAAATGGAATCATTTTTAATCATGGCCAAGTCAGCATTTGAGCTAGGTCAAAAGGCAACCAATAATTTATGAAAAAGCATAAGGTACATTGCCCTAAGTTTTTGAAAAACGTACTCCTACTGGGCTTTATGACATTAGTCATAAGCAGTTGCATTCCCAACGAAAAGGTGATGTACATGCAGAATAAATCAGGCTTGGAAAAGCTTGAGAATGAAGCCTTGATCCCTCTGAAAAGGGTTGATTATCGTTTGCAACCCAACGATATACTTCTGATCAACTTTTACAGCCGTGAATTAGAGGAAGTGGAGAAATATTACCCAATTTTTGCCAGACCTGACAACCTCATGCGAATAGGTCAACAAGGGAATAATGGGAATAATAATGGCATCAATGACCCTTATCTTACTGGTTATAATGTAGATAAGAATGGCGAAATTGAGATCAACACCCTTGGACGTGTACAAGCTTCCGGATTGACTACCACTGAACTCAAGCACCAAATTGAAGAACTCATCAGACCTGATGTTAAAGATATTTTAGTAAGTGTCAAACTCAGTGGTATTCCCTTTACCATTTATGGCGAAGTAAATGCTCCTGGTCCTCAATTGGTGAGGCAATACGATTTGAATTTACTGGAAGCAATAGCCCGATCTGGAGACCTTACCATCAACGCGAATCGAGGCAATGTTTTGATCATGCGTCAGTATCCTGATGGAGCAAAAATTCATAAGGTAGATGTCACAGGACGTGATTTTATTGAAAGCGAGTTGTTTTTTGTTCAACCAGATGACTTAATTTATGTCCCCCCCCTGAAGATCAGAGAATTGGGCACAGGTGAAACAGCTTTAGAGACTTTTGCCACCCTGGTGTCCGTGATTTCAGGAACCGTTTTGATCATTAGCGTATTAACAAATAACTGATTTGGCTGGAGAATTCGACTTTTTTGATGAACAGCAATCTAATAACCAGGGTTCTGCTGCTATTGATCCAAGGCTGATTATAATAAAGGTTGTTAGAAACTGGCCTGTATTCCTTGTTACTGTGGTTTTGGGCTTGTTAATCGCCTTTGTCTATCACAGATATACGAACGAGCGGTACCGACTAAATTCCACTCTGCTTATTCCTGATAACAATTCGAATATTGATCCAAGCCTGTTACAATTTTTTACTGTGAGTAACACCTCTCAATTCCTGAATGAGCTGGAAATTCTGAGGAGTGAAACAATGTCTGCCAAGGCACTAGACACCTTAAACTTTGATGTAGAATATTATTCGGTTGGACGGATCAAGACCATAGAAGAATATGGTTCTATTCCATTTGAGGTGGTACTCTTGGAAGGAGCATCTCAACCCTACGAGACAACTTTCACTGTAGACTTTATTGAAGAAAACAATTTTAGACTTTATAGAGCAGATTCAGATCAACCGCCAGAAAAAATATACCGTCCTTATGAAGACATCATTACAGATGGATTGAAAGTAAGGTTGGAATTTGGTGCATCCAGAGATTTGAATGGTCGGAAGTTCAATTTCCGCATTCGCAGTAAATCGGCCTTGACTGATGAATGGTCTGGCAGGTTGAGGGTGACTTATCAGGGAGAATTCACCTCTATTGCTGCGCTCAGCCTCAATTATACCAACCGGCAAAAGGGAGCTGACTTTCTTAATGCACTGATGGATGCTTATATGTCTCAAGAACTTGAAAGGAAGAACAAGGCAGCGGAGAAAACCATCGTCTATGTTAATCAACAAATGTCCGCCTTGCAAGATACCCTTAGCATTTATGCATCACAGCTTGATGAAGTCAAGATTCAAAATCGTGTTAGTGCCATCGATAACGTTGGTAATAATATTTTGTCGCAAATATCAAAACTAGAGGCAGAGATAAGGATAAGTCAATTGACACTTGAGTCTCTGATAGCAAATAGAGAACTCTTAGGAAAGGAGGACAGTGTTGAGCAGATTACATTTAATGTCTCTCCTTCCTTACAGGCGGAGTTGGATCGATATGTTTCTCAGTTACAGGCTAAAGCGGCAGAAAGAAAAGAGAAATCGGCCACATTATCTGACCGGACTGAGACCATCACCAGGCTTGATAATGAGATAGAAGGGTTGCGTGTATTCCTGAACAATACGATCAATCTGAAAATTGGTGAGATACAAAGTCAAATCAAAAGTGCTGAATTCGAGTTAATCGAGCAAAATAAACAGTTTGAGAGGTTTCCAGCTGCCAGGCGTGATTATAGCGACATCCAGCGAATTTATGACATGTACTATAATATGCTGGTGTTCTTTCGCCAGCGTAGAGCAGAGGCTGGAATATTGAAGGCTTCTAATGAAGCCAACTCCAGAATTGTAGACGAATCCTCTCCCAATGTCAGTCCAATATTTCCAAACAAGCCCTTTAACTATGCCATTGCGACAGCCGTAGGTTTTGCTATCCCCTTGATATTTTTTGGGATCAAGGAATTCATGAATGACAAGATTGAATTCCGGAAGCAAATAGAACAACTTACCCAAATCCCGATTATTGGGATGATTGGTCACAATAAATATGAAGGAAACCTGGCTGTGCTGGAACATCCCAAATCAGTTATGTCTGAGTCATTCAGGGCGGTGAGATCCAATCTGGCATTCTTTGGTAGAGAACGAAAAATCCAAACCATACTGGTCACCTCTAACGCTTCAGGTGAGGGTAAATCCTTTTGTTCTTTGAACCTGGCATCTTTAATGGCGGTATCTGGAAAGAAAACTGTTTTAATGGGACTCGATTTGAGGAAACCCAAACTATTTGGTGACTTTGGTTTGTCCAACGATCATGGTGTTTCCAACTTTCTGGCCGGTTTTGTCGAGAAGGAACAGATCATACAAAAAACCCAATATGAAAACCTGGATCTGATAGCGGCAGGCCCGGTACCTCCTAATCCGGCAGAGTTGCTTTTGAGTGACAAACTCAAGGATCTTATTAGTGACTTGAAAGAAACATACGATCATGTGATTATTGATACACCGCCAGTAGCCATTGTAGCAGATACATTTAACCTAACAGGGCTGGCAGATTTAAATATATTCGTGATTCGCCAAAATTATACTGTGAAACAGGTATTCCCTTTTGTAAATGACATTTCAAAAAAGGGATTAGTGAAAAACGCCACGCTCCTTCTCAATGATTTTAGAGTAAACAAAGGCTATGGTTACGGTTATGGATACGGCTATGGTTATGGGTACGGCTATGGCTATGGCTATGGCTATGGCTACGGTTATGGTAATTATGGCGGTGGCTATTATGATGATGATACTAAGCCGAAAAAGACCTTAGTCAGCAGGATTCTTAGAAAATGAGTAACGAAAATTTCTTTGCGCATTCAAGTGCTGTAATAGATATGCCTTGCCAAATTGGGGGGGGTACCAAAATCTGGCATTTTTCACATATTATGTCTGAATGTGAGATTGGTGAGCGGTGCAACATAGGCCAAAATGTGGTAGTATCTCCCGGGGTAACTCTTGGTAACAATGTAAAGGTGCAAAACAATGTGAGTATCTACACCGGGGTCATTTGCGAAGATGATGTCTTTCTGGGCCCTTCAATGGTATTTACCAATATTACCAACCCGCGCAGTGCTATAATAAGGCGTGACCAGTATGAGGAAACCCTGCTAGAGAGGGGAGCTTCCATTGGTGCCAATGCTACTATAGTTTGTGGTAATAAAATTGGCAAGTTCGCACTTGTTGGGGCAGGTACGGTCATTACCAAGCCGGTTAAAGCATTTGCGCTGATTGTGGGCAACCCAGGCAAGCAAATAGGCTGGGTAAGTGAATATGGTCACAGGCTCAATTTCGATAAAAATGGACAGGCTACTTGCCCTGAAAGCGAGCAAAAATACAGTCTCAAAAATGACGAGGTCACTCGTATTCAATTATGAAAAAATTTGCACTCATAGGTGCTGCGGGTTATATAGCCCCCAGGCATTTTAAGGCAATAAAAGACACCGAAAATCAGGTGAAAGCGGCACTCGATAAGTTCGACAGTGTAGGCATCATAGATTCTTTCTTTCCCAATGCCGATTTCTTTACAGAGTTTGAACGGTTCGACAGGCATCTTGATAAGGCCCGTACCCAAGGAGAAAAACTAGACTATGTGAGCATCTGCTCGCCCAACTACCTGCACGATTCGCACATCCGCTTTGCATTACGACAGCAAGCAGATGCCATTTGTGAAAAACCACTAGTACTCAACCCTTGGAATGTAGATACCTTGGAAAACCTGGAGAAAGAAACAGGTCGAAGGGTGCATACCATTTTGCAACTCAGGTTGCATCCTTCAGTCATCGCACTACGTGAGAAGGTAGCTGCTGCCCCAGCCGATAAGGTGTATGATGTAGACCTGACCTACATTACCTCGCGAGGCAACTGGTACTATGCCTCATGGAAAGGTGATTTGAGCAAATCAGGTGGTATTGCTACGAATATTGGTGTTCACTTTTACGATATGCTGAGCTGGATATTTGGTGATGTAAAGGACAATAAGGTACACGTACATACCCATGACCGAGCGGCAGGCTACCTGGAGTTTGAAAAAGCACGGGTAAGGTGGTTCCTTTCTATTAATGCCGATACACTGCCTCGGGCCATTAAGGGTAAAGGGCAGCGTACCTTCCGCAGCATTGATGTCGAGGGCGAAGAGCTTGAGTTTTCCTCTGGTTTTACAGAGCTGCACACCGAGTCGTACAAGAAAATACTCAGCGGTAACGGTTTCAGTATAAATGACAACCGGAATGCCATTGCCATAGTGCACGACATCAGAAATCAAACTCCCTTGGGCTTTACCGGAGACTATCACCCGCTGGCGAAGACTAACCTCTCCTCGCACCCTTTTACACATTCTTAAGGCATGGCTAGGATATGAGCAGGAGTCTTCCAAAATTTGTGTATACATGTCTGATAGCGAAAAAGGTACATCGGCTTTATCAGCAAAGAAATTCATGTCATCTGCATAGCCTGCAGGTGCTCACAATCAACTAGTTATTTCACAAAATAAATTATCAAATCGTGTCTTATAAATTGGCAAATGCACGCGTGCTCGTAATAGGCGGGGCGGGCTTCATAGGTAACTTTGTAATAAGAGAACTACTGAAAACCCAGGTAGCTGAAGTGGTCATTTATGACAACTTTGCACGTGGTAAAACGGACAACATTCAAGACTGTCTGGAAGATCCGCGCTGTACAGTCTTCCCGTACGGAGGCGATGTGCGTGAAATAGATATTCTCGACAAAGCGGTTGAGGGCAAAGACTACGTATTTCACCTGGCTGCTATGTGGTTGCTCCATTGCAAGGACTTTCCACGTACGGCCTTTGATGTGAACATAGCGGGTACCTTCAATGTGCTGGAAGCCTGCGTGAAGCACAATATTAAAAAACTGATTTACTCCAGTTCTGCCTCAGTATATGGCGATGCACTGGAAGTGCCTATGACAGAAGATCACCCTTTCAACAATAAAAACTTCTACGGTTCTACCAAGATTGCCGGTGAGGCCATGTGTACAGCGTTCAATGACCGTTATGGTTTGGAGATCATAGGCTTGCGATATATGAATGTATATGGCCCCGGTCAGGATCAGCATGCCGTGTATAGTGGTGTGGTACCTATCATGCTCAACAAGATTGCGGCCAATGAAGCACCGCAAATCAATGGCGATGGTAGCCAGGCTTACGATTTTATCTACGTAGAAGACATTGCACGTGCCAATATCAGTGCCCTTGAAAGTGATACTAAGCTGGGTTATTATAATGTAGGTACCGAAATTCAAACTTCCATTAAGCAACTGTGTGATACTATATTGAGTTTGAAAAGCTCAGATCTAAAGGTAATCTACAGGCCTTACTCGGAAGACGATGCTCGGCAGTTTGTGCAAAACCGTATAGGATCGCGCCAAAAGGCCGAAGATGAAATTGACTTTTTGTACAAATTCTCATTGGAACAAGGGCTGCAAAAGCTGATTGACTGGCGCATCGAAACAGGAATTGATTAATATCATGACGAAGAGAAATATACCAATATCGCTCCCAGTAACCGGTGAGGAAGAGTGGGAAGCCGTAAAAGAGCCTTTAATGTCAGGCTGGCTTACTTCAGGCCCGAAAGTGAGAGAGTTTGAAGGTCTTTTTGCCGAAAGGCACAAGGTGAGCCATGCCATAGCCGTGACTAGTGCTACTACAGCATTGCACCTTTCGTTGGCTGCCCTGGATATTGGGCCGGGCGATGAAGTGATTGTACCTGCTTTTACCTGGGTATCTACCGCCAATGTGGTGCTACATCAGGGGGCTAAAGTGGTATTCTGCGATATCGACCCTAAGACCTTCAATATTGATCCGGAAGAGATCAAAAACAAGATTACTCCTAATACCAAAGCCATAATGGCGGTACACCTTTTCGGGCTCTGTGCCGATGTGGACTTAATCAGGAAATATGCACCAGACGTTGCCATTATAGAAGATGCCGCATGTGGGGCTGGGGCAGCCCTCCGTGGTAAGCCTGCTGGTAGCCTGGGCGAAATGGGTTGCTTTTCTTTTCACCCAAGAAAATCAGTAACTACAGGAGAAGGCGGTATGGTCACAACCAATGACGCAGCCTTGGGCGAGAAAATAGCCATCCTAAGAAACCATGGTGCCACCATCTCTGAAGAGCAACGCCACCATGGCCCTAAGCCGTATATTCTGCCCGATTTCAATCTGCTGGGCTTCAATTTCAGAATGACTGACTTGCAGGGAGCAGTAGGCTGTGTGCAAATCAAGAAGCTCGACAAGTTTATTAACGAACGTGCAGAATGGGCCGCATATTATAACCGCGAATTAGCTGACATTCCATGGATGAGTCTACCCAATTACTCCGATGACTTTTCTCACGGATGGCAGTCTTATGTAACCCTTATTGATGAAGAGAAAGCTCCTTGTTCACGCAATGAAATCATGGAGAAACTCCAGGCAGTGGGGATTTCTACACGACCTGGTACGCATGCAGTACACATGCTTACCTACTACAGGGAATTGATGGGCACTCAACCCGAAGATTTTCCTGGAGCCAAACTAGCCAATGATTGCTCTATGGCCATTCCATTGCACAACAGAATGACAGCCGAAGACTATGCATACATAGTGAAGGCCTTGCACGATATCCAATAAGCCATGTGTGGGATAGCCGGAATCTTTAATGTCAATCAAAAACCAGTTGCTCTGCAGGAACTGAAGAAGATGGGGGAACGCCTATCGCACAGAGGGCCTGATAGTGAAGGCTATTACTGCAAAGAAAACTTGGGTTTGGCGCATCAAAGGCTCGCTATTCTTGATACCTCAGACAGAGGAGCTCAGCCGATGACTTCTAAGGATGGGCGTTGGACGGTGGTTTTTAATGGCTGTATTTACAATTACCATGAAATCAGACAAGAGCTCAGAACCCGCGGACATATGTTTCATGGGAGTTCAGATACTGAGGTTTTGGTAGAGGGAATTGCCGCCTATGGTCCAGAGGTGTTTGAGAAATTCAATGGAATGTTTGCCATTGCCGCGTGGGATGCAGAAGAGAGGGCTTTATACTTGAGCAGAGATCGGTTTGGCGTTAAGCCGCTCTATTATTGGTTCAATGGTCAGACTTTACTATTCGGCTCTGAGATCAAGGCCCTCATTGTTCACAGAGACTACAAGATCGAAGTAGATCGTGGTGCACTAAACGAATATTTTACCTTTCAGAATCTCTTCACTTACAGAACACTCTTTGAAGGCGTGACTATGCTGCCTCCTGCCAATACGGTAAAGATTACATCTGAAAGCAAGCACATAAAGCATCACTCCTGGTGGGACTATAATTTCACCGAGCCTGATGAGAGCATGGGCTTTGAAGAAGCCAAAGAAGAGACAAAACGCCTGTTTGAACAGGCAGTTTCACGGCAGATGGTGGCCGATGTTCCTGTGGGTAGCTACTTGTCAGGCGGCATGGATTCCGGATCTATAGCCTCAGTGGCAGCGGGCCATGTAGACAGATTAAGTACTTTTACCTGTGGTTTCGATATGAGTGAAGTTACGGGTGTGGAGGCCAATTATGACGAAAGAAGAGATGCCGAATTGATGGCCAATCACTTCAAGACTGAACACTTTGAACAAGTGATGAATGCCGGGGATTTAAGATGGTCCTTGCCAAGGGTAGTAAATCACCTGGAAGACCTCAGGGTGGGTATGTCATATCCCAATTACTATATCTCAAGGCTGGCTTCTAAATTTGTAAAGGTTTGCCTGCAAGGTACCGGAGGAGACGAATTGTTCGGAGGTTATCCATGGCGATACTATCGGGTGTTCGACTCTCTAAGTCAGCAAGACTTTTTTGATCAGTACTATGGCTTTTGGCAACGGCTCGTGCCTGATGCTGACAAACAAAAACTCTTTCAGTCAGATGTGAGTAAAAGCATGGATTTTGGAGAGCCCAGAAATGTATTTGAGCGGGTGTTTACTTTCAACGACCGTCTACAATACGACAGGCCGGAAGACCATATCAATAATTCACTTTATTTCGAGATAAAAACTTTTTTACCCGGACTTCTTTTGGTGGGAGATAAGCTGTCGATGGCGCACGGACTGGAAGAGCGATTTCCTTTCCTTGACAACGACCTTGTCAATTTTGCTCAGAAAATTCCTGTCAGACACAAACTTGGTAACCTTACCAAAGAGATTGCCAAGATTGATGAAAATGAAACATTGAGGTCCAAGAAAAGTATGTCATACAAATCTTATGAAGACGGCAAAAATGTGCTTAGAAAGGCGATGATGGACTTTATTCCGGATAAAATCATCAATAGAAAAAAGCAGGGCTTTTCGGCTCCCGATGAAAGCTGGTATAGGGGTGAGAATGCACAATATGTGAAAGAACTATTGCTGCAAGGCAACCCGATGAGTGCCGATTTTATTAATCCCGACTATGTAAAAAAGATCGTGAGAGAACACATGGATAAAAACGTGAATCACCGGCTTTTGATCTGGTCATTTATGAATTTTGAATGGTGGTGTCGGATTTTCCTGCACAACCAGGATGCCAATTGATTTTGAGTATATGGCAAGTGATAATGGAATGAACTTTAGTGATTTTACGGAGAAGGCTTATGCCGAACTTCTGGAGAAAGCAAGGGTATATTACAGCTTTCAGGCTTTTTCTCTTGAATTGCAGGAAACCCCGGTAGCACTTTGGCGACATGATCTCGATATCTCCGTTCACAGAGCCCTCAAGCTGGCAAAGATTGAAGCAAGTATGGGTATTAGGTCTACCTACTTTTTACATATACATAATGAGTTCTATAATGTGCTCGAAGCGGAGATTTCAGATCTTATTTTCGAAATCAAGGAATTAGGACATTACATTGGCTTGCACTTCGACCCATCTTATTATAAGGACAACCTCCAAGACCTTAACGACCTGGAAAGATGTTTGGATCTGGAGATCGGCTTCCTCAATGCCACCTTTGATGTGGACATTAAAGTATTCTCCTTTCATAATCCTGATATCGGAGACTGGATCAATATTCACGAAAACAAGATCGGGAAATACATTAGCACTTATGGTGGCTTCTTTAGAGAGAACTTCCAGTATTGCTCCGACTCAAACGGTTATTGGAGATACACCCCGATGTCTGATTTTCTTGACATCAGGCACAAGCACATTCAGGTATTGACGCACCCTGCCTGGTGGACACCCGAGGCCATATCACCTTACCAGAGAATACAACGAGCTACCAATGGGCGGGCAGAGAAGAGGTTGAAAGTATACGAGAGCTTTTTCGAAAAACATAAAGACAGGGTCAATGTCAAATAAAGTAGTAATGTGCGGTTGCCATGAAAGTGGTCTGGAGTCAATTAGCAAATTGCTGGCTGATGGTCTGCACATCGATTACTTTGTATTGGTGCCGGCTGAGAAGGCCGCAAAGCTGAATATCTCAGGCTATGTAGATTTTGAACCACTCGCAAAGCAGCATGACATTCCTGTCTACTATGTGGACAAATACACGCTCAAATCTGAAAAGGATCAAACATTCTTCAAAGAGCAGGGCTTTGACCTTTTGATTCAGGGAGGCTGGCAACGACTGTTTCCACAAGAGATTCTTGATACTTTGAGAGTAGGGGCGATTGGAGGCCATGGTAGTGCGGAGTTCCTGCCCAAGGGAAGGGGGCGTTCACCATTAAACTGGAGCGTGATTGAAGGCAGGGAGAGATTCATTCTGCATTATTTTTTGATCAAGCCCGGAGCAGATGATGGCGACATCTTTCACTACGAAATGTTCGACATCAATCAATGGGATGATATCCATACACTCTACCTTAAGATGTCGATGATTACTCACAAGGTGTATAGGGAATGGATACCAAAATTACTTGCAGGAGAGTACCAACTGAGCCCACAAACGGGCAAGCCAACCTATTACCCTAAACGCACTCCGGAAGATGGTCAGCTTGACTGGGGAAATTCTATGACTCAGGTCTACGATATGATCAGGTCTCTGACCAAACCATACCCCGGTGCTTTTTCATTCATTGATCAGCAAAAAATCTTTCTATACAAAGCACACCCCTTTGATACACGGCTCGACTCACCTGCCTATCGCATTGCGGAAATTGTAGAAGTGTTCGGAGATAGATCATTTTTGATCAAGTGTTTCGGGGGCCTTTTGAGGGTGACGGATTATGTAGCATATTTTGAATTAAAAAAGGGTCAGATATTCGATGACTCACCGGATTTGGCGTAACTTCACCGACAAGTGGTGACCACGAGATCGTTATAGTTTTTTGACGACCGAATTCGATAAAAAAATGTCTCCTGATGATAGTAGACGCACATGTGAATATCACTGAAGATGGCAAATGGGGTAATACCGGTTTCGATGCTTCCGTAGATAATCTCCTGGGGGAAATGGACAGTGCAAAAGTAGACAAGGCGCTACTTTTACCAGTAAAGGGAATGGGAACCACTTCCCATGTTGTGCAAACTGTCAAGCAGCATTCCGACCGCTTTTTTGGTTTTGGAACCCTTTCTATTCATTCATTTGAAGAAGATATTCAAAAAGTAGTCGATGCAGGTCTGGGTGGTTTTAAATTTCATCCACGATTTCAGGAAGAGTCTCCACAATTACTTGATGAGTTGGGTATTTTAGATCACCTGGCGGAACATGGTTTACCCATTATGATCTGTGGCTGGCTACAGAGCAAAACCATTCCTCTACAGGATTTACAGCCAATGGCGATAGACCTCCTGGCTAAAAGAAACCCAGGTGTGAACTTCATCATTTCGCACATGGGTTGTCATAAGTACTGGGATGCCTTTTTTGTGGCTCGATCCAATGCCAATGTATTTCTCGATTGTTCTTACTTCCTCAACTTCTTTAAAAATACTTCTCTCGCTACTGATTTTTATAAGTCATTACATCTGGTAGACCAAAAGGTGTTCTTCGGTTCCGATTTTCCCGAATTGAATATCGGTGACTATTTAGACATGTTTCTGAAAGGAATAGCAGGTGATGAAGCAGTGGACAGGGAAGCTGTACTGAGTGGGAATATTATGAAGCTCTTGACATGAACGAATCAGATAAAACGGCCTATGTCTCCAAGTACAACAAGCGGTTTGAGCAGTTTGGTAACGACCCCCGCACCTTGGGTTGGGGAGGTGGTGCCTCTCGTCAGGATCTTCGATTCAAGAGCCTCACCGAAATAGGAGTGGGGCCTCAGGATTCGGTAGCCGATATCGGCTGCGGTTTTGGGGATATGTATTCATATCTGCAGAAACAGGGTTATAGCGGCCACTATTGTGGTATAGATATCAACCCGCTTTTGGTAGAAGAGGCACAGAAGCAGCATCAATCGGCTACTTTCAGGTGTCAGGATATTCTGGAAACCCCGGTAGAGGAAACCTACGATTGGGTACTGGCCTCAGGAGTTTTCAATGCAAAGCTTAAACATGAAGATCATATGGCCTATGTGCTCAATATGATCGCCAACATGTACAAAGTGGCAAACAAGGGTGTGGCCATTGATTTCATGACCACCTATGTGGACTATCAACAAGAAGGTTCTTTTCACCTTAATCCTGCTGAAGCCATTAAGATCAGTAAATTACATTCAAGATACGGTGTAGTTAGAATGGACTATTTGCCTTATGAATTTGCTCTATACATTTTTAAGAAAGATTAAGGTCTTCAACGAACTGTTTTTTGGCAGAGTCAATGCAGACCCGCGCATTTTAGGGGTTTTTAGAATTTGTTTTTCCCTGGTGGCTCTAGGAGTGGCCATTTCATCTACTTTGCAAATTGAACTGATTTGGTATCCACATGTAGAAAATAACTATTACCTCTACCTGTTGCTTCATCTGGGCTGGATTGCCTCCTTGCTTTTGTTGCTTTCGGGTCGCTTGGGGAGATGGGCCTCGTTCATCCACTACATCTTTGCTTTTATCGTTCTCAATTATGAGAACTCAGGCAATACCATGGAAGATAATGTGTACATGGTCACGGCACTTTGGACACTTTTCATAGACATATCAGGTTACTACCGGTTACGGCTACCTACTAAAGGCCGGTCTCTTTTCTTTAACAAGGAAAGTGGCCCTGTAAAGCCAGTGAATGCCTGGCCAGTACTATTTCTGGGGCTCAACTTCGGACTGATATTTTGCGGGGGTGGAATTAATAAATTCCTCGACCCTTTCTGGCACAATGGGTACGGAGTTTATTACGCCATGTATATGCCCTGGATCAAGCCGTCCTGGCTCGACTTCATGCTTGATTGGAAGTACTTCCTAATGACCCTGAACTACCTGATCATCGCTGGTGAGATTTTCTTTGTACTACTGTTCCTGTTTCGAAAGACAAGACCCTTTGCTCTTCTAGTGCTTTTCCTGTTCTTTTTTGGTCTGGTATTCCCTTTGAGAGTAGATTACATCGGACCTTTAGGGCTGTGCATGTTCTTGCTTTTGCTAAGTGTAGACAAAACAGGTATTCGCATCTTCAGCAAACTCTTTATGAAAAAGAGTGTTGGCATGTCTCTTTCGCCAAACCAAGATAAGTATCAGCAGGCATCTCCCATGATGCTTGTGAGAATGGCCGGAGTTGCCATGATGTTGCTCATGTTTACTAATTCTGCCCTCAAAGACCGAATTGTCTACCCGGTTATGTATTACCCTAAGACCTATATTAACGATGAAGGTATTGATATAAAGTACAAGGGAGACTTGGCTGAAAAATATATTTCCTTTAACAAAGGCACCTACTTCGGCACTGTTGTTAACTTATATCATCGTATAGTGAACATGCGCACCACTAAAATACAGAGGATATCTGTTTTCAATTCAGTGCACACTGCCGGGGTATACAACTTCAGAGTGAAGGTGAAGTCAGCAGATGGCACAGAATATGAAACCTTCAAAGTCTTCAATGAAAACGGTACGGCTGCACAACTTACCGGTTTTTTATCTCCGCGCTGGTTGCAGGCAAGAATGTACTTTCTGGGCAACGTTTACCTGGAACAGCTCTTACAGAACCCTGCTGACCAGAGGGTGATAACACAAGGCCAGGCCGACTTGCTTATGCCGGTTGTACATTTTGCGTTATCCCGCTACAAGGTTAATGAAGCAGCTGAATCAGTTCATATCTACCTCAGTCTCAATCCAACGCCAGAAACCTATGTGGGCTCTGAAAGGAATTATGAGGTTGAGTGGAAAGAAACCTTTGTCTATGATCTGGAGACTAAGACCTTTGAATGTGTTTTTGATGATGAAGTTCCCCAGCTCCGTATACAAACCGGAGACAGTAAGGGGGGCATTATTACCTATGATTTCTGAAAATTGATTAGACCCTATTTCATACTAACAGATAAACCAACGAATGCTTAAACTACTCGATACAACAATCAGGGATGGCAGCTATGTGATAGACTTTCAGTTCAACCTGAAAGATGTTGCCCTGATTTCATCCGTACTGGATGCTGCGGGTGTTCCATTAATAGAAGTGGGGCATGGCCTCGGCCTGAGAGCTGGTACCAAACAAGGAATGAAATCGCCCTATTCTGATGATCAGTATCTGGCAGCAATTGCTGAAAGCGTTAGAAAAAACGACTGGGGTGTGTTCTTTATTCCTGGTATAGGGGAGATGGAAGACATTGTGACCGCGGCCAGGCACGGCATGGATTTCGTTCGTATTGGGACCAATGTAAACGAAGTTGCCAAAAGCGAAAGCTTCATCAAGTCTTCAAAAGATCTCGGACTCTATGTTTCTTCTAACCTGATGAAGACCTACGCCCTCTCTGCTGAAGAGGTGGCCATAGAAGCTAAAAAGACTGCAGATTACGGATCAGATATAGTTTGCATAGTAGACTCTGCCGGAGGCATGCTTCCTCAGGATGTAGAAACCTACTTCAATGCCATCAGGAAAGAAACAGATATTCCGATTGGCTTTCACGGGCATAATAACCTGGGTATGGCCATGGCCAATACCTTGAAGGCAGTAGAGCTGGGTTGTGAAATTGTAGATACCTCAGTGCGAGGAATGGGTAGAAGCTCCGGGAATACAGTCACTGAGATCTTCCTGCTCCTTATGCGCAAGCAGGGACAGGATTTGGGAGTTGATACTACTCAGATTCTGAATCTGGCAGAAACTATGATTGATCCATTGTTAAAAAATTACCAACAGGTCAACTCAATTGGCATTATCTCTGGCTTCGCACAGTTTCACTCATCCTTTCTGAGCAGAGTATTTGAAATGGCCCACAAATACCATGTAGATCCACGGGAACTAATTGTTAAGGTATCTGAGTACGACCGAATCAATGCACCTAAGGAACTTATTGAACGCCTGGCCGATGAAATGGCCCAAAATCAGGAACAAAAAGACATTGATATCAATATCCCGGCTCCATCGGCAGGTGTAGCAAAGACTGATTTGCTTCAGGGGCTGAACCAGGTGGTTTCTACTGCCGTGAGCTCTGCAAAGAAATTCAAAAAGCAAGTGGTCCTCAATCTGGTCCAAACTTACCGTGAAGGTGATTCCTCAAGGGTGTCTCCGGTAATCAAAGAAGGAGACGGCTTTGTGGTGGCCAGTGCTGAAGCTGCCAGCCTTGAGGCTGCTAAATCAATGGTAGATGCCACAGCCGAATCTGTTCACTGGCTATTGGTAGACATTGGCAATATCAATGACTGGAGCAAAGACCTGAATGCCCACCTTCAGTCCTCTGATAATTCTAACAAGGTGTTGACCTATGCAGACATAGATGTCTGGTCAAAATCAGTAGTTGAAAAAATCAAACTTCTTGCGGCCGGTGATCAGGCACCTCAGGTGGCTGTTCTGGGAGACAACATTTTGTCGGCCAGAATTAAAATGTTACTCGATGTAATCGGTATGGTGTCCGTAGAATCAGGAGCTTCTGTTGTGGTATGCACAGAGAAAGGTGGTTCCGGTCCGTTACAGGAAAACGCGAGTGGTCTGAAGGTGATCGATGCGATCATTGGTGCCTTCACTGAGAAGGAACTGGAAGCTTTGAGAAACAACGGGGCTACTGTATACAGACCCGACATGGGGGCATTGATTCAGAGCGAGATTCAAAGCTTGATAAGTCTCAAGTCTCAGGCAAATTCACAGGGAGTAACTCATGGCGAAATTGATGGCATTGCCGTTGCTGCGAAAGGAGTAGTAGCTGCCAAAGGAACCATAATAGTAGACGATCTGGAAAACCCGACCACTATTGTGGGAGTGGCCAATGGGAGAGGTTATCTCCTGAGCTCAGATGAGCTTTCAGTGGCTCAGGCAGATGACCGGCTGAAGCTTGAGCTATTCATCGAGAAAAGAAAATTAATATCTAACCTGGAGTATTAGTCTTGGAGCAAAAGAGAGTGTTGATCCTGGGAGCAGCCAGGTATTATTCGGCCTGCATTGAAGCCGCCAGAGAGGCTGGTTTTTTTGTAGTGGGTATCGACAGAAATGAAAAAGCCTATGCCGCACATTTATGTGATGTTTTTGAGCCTGTAGACATTGTGGATAAAGCCGCAGTACTTGAACTGGCAAAAAGGTATCAGGTGCATGGTGTGATCCCAATCAATGATTATGGAGTGCCTACCGCATCTTATGTGTCTCAGCAAATGGGACTTAATGGTATTGACAGCCAGGTGGCTGAAGTAAGCACTAACAAAGAACTGATGCGGGAAGCCTGGATTGAAAAAGGCATCAGTTGCCCGAAGGTGGCAGTAGCAACAGAACGCAAAGAGTTTTTGGAGGCTATAAAATTTGTAGGGTTCCCCTGCATATTCAAACCAGCTCATGGAATTGGTGGTGCCAGCCGTGGTGTGGTAGTGGTCAAGAGCATGGAAGAGATGGATGATGCCATCACCTTTACTCAAAGCTTTTACTCTGATAAAGCTACTCTTGTAGAGTCATTTATCGAGGCTGACATTGAGCATAGTGCTGAAGTCTTGGTTTACCAGGGCGAGGCATATGTGGCTGCAATAGGCGATAAGGTGAAAACTCCGCTACCTTACCGCGTAGACAAGAATGTAATCTATCCTACTGCGCTGGATGCCATGGCAGAATCCGACTTGTCTGAAGCCATTAAAGAGGCCGTTCTGGCCTTGGGTATTGACAATGGTATGGCCCATATAGAAGTAGCCAGTACTAAGACTGGTCCTGTTTTCTTCGAGTTGGGTGCCAGGTGTGGTGGAGGAGGAACGGCCAACCCTATCGTTAAATTTGCCACCGGAATCGATATTTTTGTAGAGTTTGTACGGATTTCTTGTGGAATCCCCCCGATCTCAACCAAACCTAAAAAACGGTTGGCTTGTAACTATCATTTTATTACACCAACTCCTGGAAAGGTCATAGCGGTCAATGGTTTAGATGCTATGGTTCATCCGGACGTACTGGACTTTGAGTTATTTACCAAACCAGGAGATGAGATTAAAGAGGTAAAGGTGGGAACAGATCGTTCAGGTTTTATTATTGTAGGGGGGCAAAACAGAGTAACAGTCTTAGAAAGAGGCTACGAACTTGAAAGGCAACTGAACTTCAGGTATGAATAGCTTTCAAAATACTTTTAGCCCACTTCACGATTAAGCACTTATATGAAAGTAGCCTGTATAGGAAATGCCAATAACAATTTCTTCAGTATGGTGAGGTACCTGAGGGATAAAGGAGTGGATGCGGAACTTGTACTGATGAACAATGAACTGGCGCAGTTTCACCCCTCGAATGATACGTTTGACCTGAGCTACCAGCAATACACAAGACAGGTCAATTGGGGACATACTCATAAGCTGCACCAAACCAATATGGAACATGTGAGGCAGGACATGAAGGGTTATGATTATATCATTGCCTGCGGTGCCGCTCCCGCCTATCTGAGGGCAGCCGGTTTGAAAGCAAACCTTTTTATGCCCTACGGAGCCGACCTATATGCATATACAGCCTATCGTATTACCAGCCCCAAATTTATTCGGTCTTATAATGCATTGGTAAAGCAACAACGCATGGCCATTGCTGAAGTAGATCATATTGGAGTGGGACACAGCAATGAAACTTTCCAGGAAGTTTTTGATCGCCTGAAAATCGCAGATAAGGTAATCAAGGTGAGCATTCCAATGGTATACAATGGTTTGTATAGTCCTGAAAATTTGAAGGCTCACCAAAATCAAAGCCATTGGCATGCTGAATTCAAAAGTTTGAGAAGTGAAAACGACATGCTCATATTCCACTTCAATCGTCTGTTCTGGAAAAATGCTTCAGACATATTCAGCGATAAAGGAAATGATAGATTTTTAAAAGCCTTCGCTCGTTTTGCCAAGGGACGCACTGATGGCTACAAGGCGCATGTAATGATTTGCGAGTATGGCCCGCAGGTGGCTGAAACCAAACAACTGGTGAAAGAGCTGGAGATAGAAGAGTACATTACCTGGTTTCCGTTAATGCCTCGAAAAGAGATTATGCTCGGAGTAATGGAAGCCGATATTTGCATTGGACAGTTTGTGGTTAGCTGGCTGCTGTATGGTTCAGTCTTCGAAATATGCCTGATGGGGACACCTTTTATGGGTTATCGTGAAGATGAGAATTATGCAAAATTCTATGATGCCCTTTATCCACTGATCAATGTATCGACAGTTGACCAGATTCATGGTGCTCTGGAAGAGTACAAAGAAGATCCGGATAAATTCCAGGAAATGGGTGATGAAGCCAGAGAGTGGTTCACCAAAAACCTGGTGGATGACCAACTTGATAAAATTCTAGCGCTGATCAAGGCGGGCTAAATGATAAGGTCATTTTTCAGACATAGCTTCCTTTATACCTTTGTCAACTTTATCAATAAGGGCATTGGTATTCTTCTTACCCCACTTTATACACGGGTTTTCGATCCTAAGGATTATGGTGTCCTCGATTGGGTATTGATCATAGCCTCGCTGTTGATTGGTCTGCTCTCACTGCAGATTGGTCAAGGGTTAGGTTTTTATTTTTCTGATACCAAGAATGAGCTGGAGAAGAAGCAAATCTCCTCTTCAGCTCTGCTATTCGTGCTGGCAATCTCCTGTCTGCCATTGATATCGATAACGGCTGCTCCGGAGTTCTTTGCTGAACTTATCGTAGAAGATGCCTCTCAAACCAGGCTGGTTAAGCTTTTTGCGGTCTATATATTGGTGGGTGGCCTGTTTTTTCAGTTCGATAATTTACTGAAATGGATGCTCTTCGCACGGGGGCGTTTTGCAACTTCTATTATCCAGTCTTTCCTTACCATCGGTCTCATCGCCTATTTCGTGCTGGTGAAAGACTATGGTGTAGAAGGCGTACTAATGGGCAGGATCATAGGGCAAACCGTTTCAAGCATTTTTGCCGCTTATTTGGCCAGACGATACCTGGGTCTCACATTCCACAGAAAGTCTTTCAATTCCATGTTGGCCTATAGCTACCCCTTGGTATTTGTTAGTGTTGGTTCTCTGCTGATGAGTTATGTGGACCGGATTATAATCAAGTCCATGATTGGTTTTGACATGATGGGCTTATATGGAGTAGGTTTCAAATTTGCCTCTGTGTTGAGAATGATGTTCATTGGCATTGGCGGAGCCTTGAGTCCTTTGATTTTGAATAATCATAGAAAAAAAGAAACCCCTGGAGAAATAGTTAAAATCTTCCATGTTGTCTTTGCCGTTGGCTTGCTGGCCATTGTGGGTATCTCGCTGTACTCACACGAAATCCTCATTTTGTTGACCACAGAAAAATACTATGCCGGCTATATATTCATTCCGTTCGTCTCAGGTATGTTCTTCTTTGATCAGCTATACCAATTCGCTCCCGGGTTGGGATTGGCTAAAAAGACCAAAACACTATCAGCCATATTCATTGGTAAACTAATACTCAACCTGGCGCTCAACTATATAGGAGTGATATACTTCGGGGCCATAGGTGTGGCTGTAGCCACTATTTTTACCTCTTTAGTCGGGCTCGTGGTCGTAACCTCACTTTCTCAGCGAGAATACCCAATACCTTACCGGTTCAATAATTACATCATAGCCGTCTTACTGCTAAGTGTGGTCGTGTTTTTTGGAATCGATCTGGACGTGGGTAATATGCTGACCAATATTGGAGTTAAGGCCGCTTTGGTGCTTTTGGCTGGGCTTGTGCTTTTTGTTATAGGTATCTTCAAACCGAAGGAACAGTTGATGCAGTTTGTAAAAAGTTTTGGAAAATAATGTGTGGAATAGCAGGTATAGTGTGTATTGATTCGCAAGAAGAACTGACTTCGCGGATGAGAACTATGCTCAAATTCCTTGAAAGACGTGGTCCGGATTCTCAGGACAATTATGCCACAGAATCAGTAGTTTTAGGCCATACCCGACTGGCCGTGATTGATTTGTCCACTGAAGCTAATCAACCCTTTCACGATCCTGAGACAGGCAATGTGCTCATTTTTAATGGAGAGATATACAACTTCATAGAACTCAAAAACCAGCTGTCAAAGGAAGGCGTTGGGTTCAAGACCAACTCCGATACAGAAGTACTTATCAAAGGTTTTGCTCACTGGGGCATTGACAAACTGCTCTCATTGCTAGAAGGAATGTTTGCCTTTGCCATCTACCAGCCCAACGAAAGGCAGGTTTACCTGGCCCGTGACAGGTTTGGCAAGAAACCCTTGTATTACTATTATACTCCTGATCAGTTGGTGTTTTGCTCTGACATCAACGCCATCAAATCTTCACTAAAAAAACCTGAAGTGAATTATGGAGTGCTTGAATACTACCTGCACGAATATGCCACGCCTCAGCCTCACACCATTTGGAAAGGGGTGAAACAGCTGCCTAAGGCATCCTGGATGAAGCTCGATATGGCCAACATGGAGCTCAATGGCCCACGATCCTATTGGAAGCTGGACAACCCAATTGACGATAAGATGCCCTTGGAAGATTGCCTGGAACAAACCGAACACCTACTGAAACTCGCGATTAAGAAACGGCTGGTTAGTGATGTTCCTCTGGGGTTTTTTCTAAGTGGAGGTATAGATTCCAGCCTGATAGTGGCCCTCGCATCAGAAGTATCAGACAAGCCTGTGAATACATTCACTGTGGGCTTCGATGATAAGAAGAGAAATGAAATGCCCCAGGCACGCTTGGTGGCAGATCGCTTTGGAACGAATCATAATGAGATTTTTCTAAATTCCGACATAGTAGGTACTGCTGAGAAGATGATCTCTTATATGGGAGAACCCATGGGCGACTATTCGATTATTCCAAGTCACCATGTTTGTGAAGCCATAAAAGGTCACGCTACTGTGGCATTGAGTGGAGATGGGGGAGATGAATTGTTTGCGGGCTACAAACACTATGGTCACCTGTTCAGAGCAGGTCAATTGAAGAAAAAATACGGATCGACCGGTGCAAAGCTAGCCATCAATATGAGTAAGGTGTTGTCCCGACTTACGAGCAACAGACTGCCTAATATGGGTAGAGCAAGATATTACATTGACAGAGATGACCCCATGTCGTTTACCCTAAGAATGAATCAGGTGAGCAATCGTCCATTGTCAGATACACTGGAGTCAGATTACCTAAACCAGTCTCAGAATTCTTTGAAAGAATATTTTGATGAGGTGTGGGCTGATGTGCCTGGCCACTATGATATCTACAACAAACAACAATATGCTTCGCTCAATAACCTGTTGTTGAATAACTACCTTGTGAAAGTAGACCGGGCCAGTATGTATAACTCACTTGAAGTGCGATCGCCCTTTCTGGATCACAAACTGGCAGAATTTGCCTTCTCAATTCCCAATCATTTAAAAATGAAGGGATATCATACCAAGTATGTTTTAAAGAAAATTGCCTGTGAAAAACTGGGGAGGAATGTTTTCATACAACCTAAAAGAGGTTTTAGTATCCCTTTGGAAAAATGGCTAAGGTCTGACCTGAAAAATTGGTCCAGCGAACTGCTGTTTGATTCACTGGCTCAAAGAGGGATTTTTAAAGAAAGCTACCTGTCCGGTTTGTGGAATGAGTTTTGTGATCAACGACTTGATCATACGGATGCAATTTGGAAATTAATTGCATTGGAATTATGGTTTCAAAAGTGCTATGAGTCGTAAGAAACCGGTTGTTTTCATTGTTGGGCTGGTCAACTTTAATTGGTCATTGGATTGGAATGCCAAGACCGTCAGTAAATACCTGGATAAGGATAAGTTCGAGGTGGTGACAATGAGCACCTACCGCAACCAGACTGGTACTGAAGGACTGCAAGAGGTTACCTTGATAAAGAGAAAGTATCCTGACAAAATCTGGCAGTTCTGGGCCCACTTCAGAGCTCTTTTGAAAGCTGATATCGCCATCATTTACAGACATGACGAATACAAAAGGTATCAATGGCTTTACAAGCTTTTCCGTTGTCCGGTGGTTACCATACTAGGTATTAACCCTAATCTTGAAAATAAGAGATTTGGCCTGACCTATTGGAACAGCTTCAAATCGATTTATGCACTTTCTCCGGAAAATAAGGCTTTTTGTAAGGAGGCAGGTCTGCCGATGTCAGATACTATTTTGTCTAATCCTATTGACCTGACTAAGTTTTGGGAGGTAAGAAAGATCAGATCAACACTGAAACAGGTAGCATTCGTTGGCAATGATTTTGAAAGAAAACACCTAAGTGAATACCTGGATATGGCGACCACTTTTACCCATCTCACCTTTCATGTGGTGGGCGGATATGAAAAGGAGCTTGAAACGTTGAAAGAGCAACTAACGGGTTATCCTGATCTGAACAATGTACGGGTACATGGTATGATTGATCGTGAAGCGCTCATTGCCATACTCAATGACTGTGAACTGCACATACTTCCTTCTCGTAAAGAAGGTCGACCCAAAACTGCCATCGAGAGTGCAGCAGCTGGTTTGCCCTCAATACTTTTTTATGGTTATGGGGCGGAAGAGTATATCAAGCACAATGAAAACGGCTTTATAGTCAATGACAAGCAGGAAATGCAAGCCTGTGTCCAAGCACTGCTTGACGACCCGTCCTTACTCAATAAACTCTCAGAAAACACCTCGGCCATGGCCGAAGCCTTCGACATCCGGTCGCGTATCACCGAATATGAAGACGAACTGCAGCGCCTGCTCAGTTCACTTGGTTGATCATAGCCTCCCCATCCAATACCCTTTTTGCCATTTTTGCTGCATTGTTACGGAGCTCATCATAGGCACTTTGAGAGTAATAGGCTGTGTGTGGATTGATGATCAGTCGGCCATCCAGCCATCTTTCCTTATTTCTCCAGGCGTCTATCATCCTACCTGGTTTTGGAGGCTCTTCCGGAATCACGTCCAGCCCAACACAACGTATTTCATTCCTCTTCAAAGGCTCATAGAGGTCATTGATATCATTGAGAATCCCACCTCTGGAAACATTCACAAGACTGGCACCTCTTTTCATTGAATTGAGAAAATCAGTGTTGATCATTCCCTCAGTCTCATCATTGAGTGGAGTATGAATGGTGATGATATCGCATGTTTCCAATAGCGATTTCAGGCTTTCGTGCCTGGTAGCGCCAAAGAGTTTGTCTACTCCACTTAGTACATAAGGATCGAAGAAGTGAACAGGGAAACGTAATGCTTTTGCCCTGTTGGCTACACTGCCTCCTATACGGCCAACTCCTACAATCCCGAGCTTGGTTTCCGAAGTTCGCTTGATACTTTCGTTCACATTTTCCTGCCAGGTGCCATCACTCAGGTAGCGCGATACAGTGTCGTATTCTGTGATACCGCGATTGATGTTCATGATCATGGCTATGGCTGTATCAGCTACCTCTTCCGTGCCATAATCCGGATTATTGCAAACCGGAATTCCTTTTGATGCAGCATAGGCAATATCCACATTGTCAAAACCCACACCATAACGAATGATCCCCTTGAGATTTGGCAGGCTGTCAATGATTTCCTGGCCAATCCAGGTATGCCATACAATGATGACTTCTATTTCATCAGAAGGAGTAGGAGTGATAATTGGCCCAAGCACAGATTCTTCGTGACCAAACTCGTTGAAGTAGTCGGTAATCCAGACTTTTTTACCTGCCATGCTATTTGTTGATTGATTTGAAGTGATTCACAATGTGCTTATAGCTGGCTCCCAACATTTCGCAGTCCACAAGGTGCACCAGGTATTGCATACCCATATCTTTGAAAAACTCCACCTTTTCTTCTGTGGTGGTGATGGTGCCCACTACTTTGCCTTGGGCCCTGATGGCATCCGTGAGTTTTTTGACATAATCCAGCAGTTTGGGGTCATTTACCTGGCCAGGAATGCCAAAGCTTTTAGAAAGGTCGTAGAGGCCTATGAATACAATATCGATGGGGTACTCCAGGATAGTTTCCAATGAATCCCCAATCTCTTTGGTTTCCAGGTTGATGGCAATGAGTGTATTGTCATTGGCCGTTGCCGGCAGTTTTTGAGCATTTGAAATGGAGTAATCGCCAGCTCGGGTAAAAGGAGAAAAGCCTCGGTTACCCACGGGAGGATATTTGGTATATCGTGTGATCTGCTCTACATGCTCTGTAGTAGTCACATTTGGAAATTGTACGCCATGCGCCCCAATATCCAATGCCCTGAGCGTATCCGCCTCAATCACTCCGGGTACTCTCACCATAGGAGAAGTGCCTCGTGATTCACAGGCCATGATCATTTCCTGTAGTGTTTCAGTTCCCGCTGGGCCATGTTCCTGGTCCAGAATGATGAAGTCTAACCCCGCAGAGGCAATGATATCCACTGCCGTAACTGAAGGGATGATGGACCAGGTACCGATCACAGTTTCACCGGCATCCAACTTTTCTTTTAAAAAATTAGTCTTAAGCATATTACCAGGGGATTGAATTTTCTGTGTATCCGTGCTTTTTCAGCCAGTATTCGATTACAACTGCCTGCCATTCACTGTCGATGTCGAAGCCGAAATCGGTCACAATGGCCTTTGATTTTTTACCTTGCCATTTAAAAGGGAGATTTCCATTGTCAATATCAGTGATACAACGGGGTTTCATTACCTGTATGGACAGGTCACAGAAGTATACAGCCCCTTGTGAGTCGCGAATAGACGATATATTACCAATGAGGTCGAGGTCTACAAATGGCTCTATAGTACCGTCTCCGTCCAACTTTCTGGCTCTGGCGGGACTGAACATATCATATTTCGCTACGGAAAAACAAGAATCAAAATCGTCCTGGCCTGTTAGAAAGTCTACCGCTTCGTTAAGCAATGTCACATTGATCGCGGGGTTATTACAAAAGAGCAAACTTACCGACTCAATATCTTTTTCGTCCACTTCATTTCTGATAAAATCGTAAGCATGTGTGATCACATCCTCGGTCAGTGAATCAGGTGTGGCCAGCTCGGCAGGTCGATCAATGTGAGTAGCCCCATAAGGTTCACCAATGGCAGCAATGGTAGCTGAATCGGTTGAAACAAATGTTCTGTCAATATTGGAATACTTGGAAGCGATAAAAGCATATTCAGCAGCCGGCCTGCCCAGAATGGGGCGCACGTTTTTGCCCGGTACCCCGGTGCTCTTATCTTTTCCTATGACTAGTCCTATGTTCATTGTTGTAATGATTAAAAATGGAATTCTTCAAAATGTGTATTTTCCCCATATCCCCAGGGGCAGAATAGAGGCTTGATCTTAGGGTTTGTTACACTTTCTAAGTGTTCGGCTGCATCGTCTACAAAGATGCCCCCTTCAATAGCTGGGTTTTGATCCAGGATTGCGTCCAGTATGGCACCCTTTGAGCCTTGTTTTCTATAATCCAGCTTATCGTATATGTCAGGGATATCGATGCCGTAATGTTGGTTGAGTAGCGCCACTGACTCCTTATTTTTCGTGGTCACGATCATATAGTGACTAAGGTCTTGGTTGAGCAAACTCTTGCCATACTCAGTTAGCCTGTGCAGCGAAAGCCATTTAGCCTGATCTTTTTGGAGTTCTTTGCGGTAACCAAAAAACTGTTGCTCAAATAAAGCATAGCGTTTGGGTTTGGTGACTCTGATCCTCTCGAATATTTCCGGTACCGCTTCTCCTTTATCAAGTGACTCTACTATGGCGTCAAACAAGCAGCCATATTCCTGGGCAGGCCTTACCATACCACGGTGCTCGTAGTAAAGCTCCTGCACTTTGGCCTCATCGCGAATGGGAGCAAAGCCGAAATAGGCATGCTTTGAAACTTCATAGCATTCATCGATGGAATCTACCACCACTCCGTCAAAATCGAGAAAAATGTACTCGGGCATTAGCGTTGCGATACTTTAAGCGCAAGATCGATGGCCCTGCTGCCATAGCCCCACTCATTGTCGTACCAGACAATGATCTTCACCAGGCCATTGTGAGACTTGAGCCATTGCATGTCGATGATGCCACTGTGGCTTTCCTTTTTATAATCAGTAGAAACCCTTGAGTCTTTATTAACGCCAATGTATTTGCTAGTAGCAGCTTTGCTTTCCAGAAAACTGCTCAAGGTATCCAGGTCAATGTCCTGATTCAGTCCCAAGGTAATATCTGAGCTGGAAACAATGTCTGTAGGTACCCGGTAAGAGAATGAGGCCAGCAAACCTGCGATCTCCGTGATAACTTTTTCAGTGGCTGAAACCGCAGTGGTGTTTTTTGGAATAAGGTTGTTGATACTGTTCCTGCCTAAAGAATAGTCTGTCCAGACAAGGCCGGGAGAGCGCTGCGATTTTGAAGGACCGTCAACCAGGTTTTGGTAAGACAGCCATGGGTGAACGGTGGTAACAGATCCGTTTTTGATACCAAACTCATCGTTCAGCCACTTCAGTGGATGAGCAATGGCATTCGCATCGCAAATACTGTTGGAGAAGAGTTTGTCTTCCGGTGTAATGATATCATCATTTACTCCCATAATGATTTCCTTGTCTACAATCTTCGAAGAGTGGGTAACCACAGCAGTGAGGTTGGGCAGCGTGCCGCAGAGCTCCTTCAAGGTCTCCACGCAGTTGTATACGCCTGAAGCATCAATCACACAGTCAATACCCAGGTCTTGCAGTGGTACGTTTTTCAGGTCAGCTTCTCCAAAGTAGTTGATCGGTTTACCCCCGATTACAATGTTATTTTCTTTGACATCCACATCGCCTTCAAATCGGCCATAGGTGGTGTCATATTTAAACAGGTAAGCCATGTTATCAGCATAGGGGTCTATGTCATTGATGGCTACCAGGTCAAACAAATCTTTCTCCGCGTTGATGCGGGCAATGGTACGTCCTATCCTGCCAAAACCATTGATGAGCACTCGCACTTTATTCATAGTCCTTTGTTAATTAATACCCGTTTTCTGTTACACGGGTTATCTTCCGTTATAGCGAGGGTCAAATTAAAACATTAAATCAAATCTGCCTACACCAGACTTGTATATCAGAAGAAATCAGCGCTTCATTTCAGACGATCATTCCTTTACCAGCGGCTAATGTCTGCGAACTGCTATATTTACAAATCTATAAATAATAGCAGGGTATTTCCAGTCTCAAGCATATATTCATATAGTGAGTGAAAAACCAATTATTCTGTTTGTAACGCACGACTCAATAGGTGAAGTGAGGTGGATACTACCCTTTCTCAAATACCTGCATGAGCACAGTGATGATTATCGCATAGTCACGCTCGTCCAAACCGAAATTATTCGCAGGCAGCTTTCTTTAGATCAGTTCCATAGCCATGTGTTGAAAGAGATATCAGAGATTATTTCTTTGGGCCAGCTCTCATCATTTTTGCTTAAAAACAGGAAGAACGTGAGGTTTATTCTACGTGATTTCTGGCCAATTAAGGCGACAAGTCTGGTCACTAGAATCTACCGACTGTGCCCTAATTCAAAACTAATTCTTTATCCACATGCATATGCCCTGTACAGCTGTTCCAGTAAGTATGAAGAATATGTCGAGAACAAAGAGAAACACGATGCCAGTTGCTTTGATCTTTTTTTGAGTAATACTCCGCTCGATCTGAGTTACTGGTCTCGTAAAATTCCACATGACCGTATTGTTCAGATGGGTCCCTTTGGTTATTCACAATGGTGGTTGAGTCAATTGGTAGAATACAATCGTAATTCTTCAGTTTTCCCGAAACGGAATACTGGATTCTCTCATTGTATCTTGTTTTCTTTTCGTGGCCCCAATGATGGTTATCTTTTTAGCGAAGACTATGATACTTTAATGAAGACAGCACTCAAAGTACTGTTCAACATGGAAGATGTGTATCTCTATATTAAACCTCACCCTAGGCAAAAAGAAAGCGAGTACCTGGATTATCTAAAAGCATACCCTGAGGATCGCTTCACCATCACTTTTGAAAACTCATTTATAATAGCAGATCAGATTGATTTGGCCGTCAACTTTTATACCTCTGTTACTACAGACCTGCTGGCCATGAAAAAGCCGGGCATTGAGTACTTTTATTATAAGGGGGGGTCTTCTTTTTGGTATAACGATAAAAGTGGAAAGGCGACTTCGATTTTCGCCTATTTGGATATTACAGAAAGTATAAGCTCCGAACCAGTGCTGGAAGGTAGAATCAGAGAATTACTTGAATCTTCTGAAGCACGAGAAAATCTATTGCAGAAGCAATTTAATAGCTTTCAAAAAGTATATGGAAATGTAGAGTTGGCCGGTGAAAGATTTGTGAAGTTATTACAAGAAAAAGACGGGGTGCAGAGCATTAATAAAAAGGAAGGAAAAGGATCATTATTTCATTGGTTCCGGGTTTTGATCTCAACTATAAAAGCTAAATTCAAACAAATTTTATAACAAAGGATGAGTAAGAAAATATTGGTTACCGGTGGAGCTGGCTATATCGGTTCTGTATTGGTTAGGTTATTATTGAAACAAGGGTATAACGTAAGAGTGATTGACAATCTTATGTATGGCGGGGAGCCAATCATTGACTTGCTGAACGACCCTGATTTCGAGTTCATAAAAGGAGATGTTAGAGATAAGGATGCGGTAGAAAAAGCTGTGTCAGGAGTATTTGCGATAGCACATCTTGCAGCCATAGTGGGGGACCCCGCTTGTGCTAAAAATCCAGAGCTTGCCAGAAGTACCAATCTGGATGGTAGCAAACTGCTGTACGAAGCTGCGGAAGCAGCAGGTGTAGAGAAGTTCGTTTTTGCCTCTACTTGCAGCAACTATGGTAAAATGGAAGACCCTGAATCATACGTTCACGAAGGCTCAACCCTGGCCCCGGTTTCACTCTATGCTGAAACCAAAGTGGCCATTGAACAATTCGTTTTGGGCCAACCCAAAGAAAATAACTGTAAACCTACTGGTTTGAGGTTCTCCACAGTATATGGTCTTTCTCCAAGACCACGTTTTGATCTTACCGTAAATGAGTTCACCAAAGAGTTGGCGTTGGATAGAGAGCTACTGGTTTTTGGTGAGCAATTCTGGAGACCCTATTGTCATGTAGTGGATTTATGCAGGTCAGTAATAGCAGTAATCAATGCAACACCTGAAAAGGTCGCTTTTGATGTGTTCAATGTAGGAGATACTTCAGAGAATTATCAAAAGCAGATGATTGTAGATGAGATTGTCAAACAACTGCCGGATGCCAAGGTGAAGTATGTGTCTAAGAATGAAGACCCTCGTGACTACAGGGTGTCTTTTGAAAAGATTAAAACACAACTCGATTTTCATGTAACTATGAAGGTGCCAGATGGTATAGCCCAAACCATTCAGGTAATCAAAGAAGGCTTTATTCTGAATGCCGATGATCCTAAATATAAAAATGTATAAAGAGGTCATTGAATTCATAAAAGGAGTATTCCCAGATCAGGGATTTATACCCTTGCACGAACCCAGGTTTGTTGGCAATGAAAAAGCTTATGTCAATGAAGCCATTGACTCGACATTCGTGTCATCTGTAGGTGCCTTTGTCAATCGTTTTGAAGATGACATGGCCCGGATATCAGGTGCTAAATATGCTGTTGCCACCGGAAACGGCACCAGTGCCCTACATATGGCAATGCACCTGGTAGGAGTTGAAAGCGGAGATGAGGTGATCACTCAGGCTTTCACCTTTGTAGCCACAGCCAATGCCATCAGTTATCTCAAGGCCATTCCTGTTTTTGTTGATATTTCACGAGACACCCTGGGGCTGTCACCCAAAAAACTGCGGGAGTACCTTCAGAAAAATGCTGAAAAAAGAAGTGACGGAACTTACAACAAGGCTACAGGGAGGCGCTTAGCAGCCTGTGTGCCCATGCATACTTATGGCTTTCCTTGTGAAATAGATGAGATAGTAGCCATCTGCGATGAATTCGAGATTCCTGTAGTAGAAGATGCAGCCGAATCGTTGGGCAGTCACTACAAGGGCAAACACACTGGTACTTTTGGTAAAGTGGGTATTTTCAGCTTCAATGGTAATAAAACCCTGACTTGTGGTGGAGGAGGTGCTATTGTTACCAACGATGAGGCACTTGCCAAAAGAGGAAAACACATCACAACCCAGGCCAAGATTCCTCATAAATGGGAGTTTAACCATGATGAGATTGGCTACAACTATCGCTTGCCAAACCTGAATGCGGCTATGGCTTGTGCCCAGCTAGAGCAACTTGAACCCTTTATTGCTAACAAACGAGCACTCTTTGAAATGTATAAGGAGTTTTTTGGCAAGGAGGGTATGCCTCAGTTGTACAGTGAAAGAGGTGATTCCAGAGCTAACTATTGGCTGAATGTATTGATTTTCGAAAATCAAGATCAACGTGATCAGTTTTTGGATGAGACCAATTCCAATGGAGTAATGACCCGACCGGCCTGGAATCTGATGCACCGGTTGGAGATGTTTAATCAATGTGAGCATGATGGTCTTGAAGAGAGTATTTGGCTGGAAAACAGATTGGTGAATATCCCAAGTAGTGTGAGAGTGGATGCCTTGACTAAATAATGTTAGAAGAGACAGTAAATACAACCTGTGTTTTTACCGTAATCTATCCCGCGGCAGAGGCGTTTCTGCCTACTTTTGTCAAGTCATTAGTTGATCAGGACAAGAATGATTTTGACCTGCTCGTCATTAATGATGGGGTTAGAAATGCTCAAGACTTCTTTAACCACTTGGGAGATCAGGTGAAGATTGTTGACTTTAGCAGCGATAAACCAGCCATTAGAGCCTTTGGTTTTGATTTACTGAAACAGTCTGCCTATGAACATGTGATATTTGCTGATTCGGATGACTTCATCGCACCAAACAGGGTTAGCAACAATATTAAATTACTGTCGAAGTATGATCTGGTTTGTAATGAGTTGAGGGTGGTGAACACCGAAGGTGCTGTACTAGAAGAGGCCTATTTATCGAAGAGGCTTCGTGATGGTCAGCTACTGACGATTGAAGACATTAGGAATAAGAATGTACTGGGCCTCGGAAATACAGCGGTGAGAAAGCAACATCTTTGGAAAAGCGAATTTCCAACTGATATGCTGGCAGTAGACTGGTATTTTTTTTCCAGAATGTTAGTTATTGGTGCTAAAGCCGTGTTTACAGCAGATACCTGGAGTGCTTACAGGCAGCATGCGCAAAATACTGTGGGTTTTACCAGGATAACAGAAGAAAGAATAACAAGGGCATTTGAAGTCCAACTGAAACATTACCAATTGCTTGCTTCAGAAGATAGCTTTTACCTGGAGAGACAAGGCAATCTGAGGAATACTTATGATCTTTATAGAGGAGATAAGGAATTTAGAAAGAAGTACCTAAAGCGAATTACCGAGATATTAAAATTCCCTCTCTGGTGGGAAGAAGCAAAGACCATAGATGAGCTATATGAAGATTAAGATTAACGACACTAAAGAGGTATATGATTTCTGTGAACCCTATATCATCGCAGAAATAGGGGCCAATCACAATGGTAATATGGAACTGGCCAGAACAATGATTGATTCAGCTGTGTCCTGTGGTGTAGATGCAGTAAAATTCCAGTCGTGGACACCGGATTCTTTGATTTCTACCGAGGAATATCAAAGAAATCAAACCTATGACGACTCTCCGAAAAAACACTTCGGGTCTCTTAAGGCCATGGTAGATGAGTATTACCTCCGTGATGAGCAGCATGCTGAGCTCAACGAATACTGTAAAGGACTGGGGGTCGACTTCTGTTCAACTCCATTTTCTGGGCCTGAAGTTGAGCTGCTTGAGTCTTTGAATGTGCCCTTTTACAAAGTAGCCTCTATGGACATCAACAACCATAGGTTGCTCAAACATATCAGCGAAAAAGGTAAGACCGTGATTCTGTCTACTGGTATGTCGACCATGGGTGAAATTGAGCAGGCCATAAAAACGGTAGAAGAAACGGGAAATAACAATATTGTGCTCTTGCACTGCATCTCTATTTACCCGCCATTGCATGAAGATATTCACCTGAGGAACATCACCACATTGCAGCGGGCATTCGGTTACCCGGTAGGTTTTTCTGATCATACCATTGGTACTTCCATTCCTCTGGCCAGCGTGGCATTAGGTGCATGTGTTATCGAAAAGCACTTTACCACTGACAAAGACATGGAAGGCTGGGATCATGAAATTTCGGCTGACCCTGCCGAAATGGAGGTGATCTGCCAAGAATCAAAAAATGTTGCCAAAGCTTTAGGCTCCTTCGGGAGAACCGTATCTCAGGCAGAGGAAGAAAAGAAATTGAAGTTCCGCAGAAGTATAGTAGTAAACAAAGATTTGCCAAGAGGGCATTTGCTTACTGAAGTCGATTTAGATTTTAAAAGACCAGGTACAGGCATTGCCCCAGATGAAACTGCCCTGGTGCTAGGAAGACAGCTTAAACATGATCTGGTTGGTGATTCGTTAATCAAAACGAGCGACCTGCTTTGAAAATGTATTAATTGAAACAGGTTTGATGAACTACTACATTATAGGGTCGGGAGGTTTTGCAAAAGAAGTTTATTTTTTGGCAGATGAAAGCCTGCCCGAAACTCATGTTTTTAAGGGCTTTATAGATAAAACGCCAGAAACAGATACGATATTGGTCAGAGGTAGGAATGAACCGGTAATTGCTGAAGACACATTTCTGGAACAGTTCAAAGGTCAAGCCATCGCATTATTCATAGGATTAGGAGACCCAAAGATCATCAGAAAGATTGGGGAGAAGTATGAGAAATTCGAATTCCCTAATTTGATACATCCAAATTTGGTGTACGATAGCAGATCTGTGAGTCTGGGCAAAGGTAATATCATCACCTCAGGCTGCAATTTTACAGTAGACATAGAAATTGGCGATTTCAATATTTTTAATCTCGACTCTACTTTGGGGCATGATTGTGTCATTGGAAATTTCAACGTTTTCAATCCCGGTACACAAGTGAGTGGAGGAGTAAAAATTGGAGATGCCAATCTGTTTGGTACAAATTGCGCTATTTTACAATATATGGAGGTGGGCTCTGGTAGTATTTTGGGAGCCGGGGGGCTACTAACTAAGTCCTTGGCGAGTAATACTTTGGCGGTGGGCGTTCCGGCTAGTTTCAGATCATTAGGATGACGAAATTATTATTGGGAAAAGAAAAGAGATGCTAGCGATAATTCCAGCCCGTGGAGGCTCAAAAGGTGTTCCGGGTAAAAATATTAAACCGATTGCCGGTAAACCATTGATCAATTACACAATTGATGCCGCACTAAAGAGCAAATCGGTGAGCCAGGTGGTACTTAGTACTGATTCAGAAGAAATAGCCAGAATAGGAAAGGCAGCCGGAGCCGAAGTGCCATTCATGAGACCTGATTATCTGGCTGGTGATCAAGCCAAAGCCATTGATGCTTACACACATTGCATCGATTTTATGAGCAATAAGCAGGGTAAGTCGGTGGAAGAGGTAATAGTACTTTTACCCACTACGCCACTTCGAAGACCAGATGATATAGACAATGCTATCTTACTTTTCAATCAAAAAAAGGCAGATTCGGTGATTAGTTATACCCCCGAGGACCACCCGATCAACTGGCATCGCTATGTCGATGAAGAATCCAGGGTGAGCCCGGTATTTGATAACTCAATCGAGAATAGACAACAACATAAATCCACCTTCTACCCTAATGGGTCCATTTATGTATTTAAGTCTGAGATTTTAAAGCGAGGAATCTACTTTACCGATCAAACCTTCGCCTATATCATGCCGAGAAAATACTCAGTGGATATAGATGATGAACTGGATGTATTGTGGGCCGAATTTTTATTGACTAAACTGAGCAATGAAGACTCCATTTATTCTCACTGAACAAACTACTGTTCATGAAATTGTTACCGCGCTTGACCAGAGCGGCATTGGGTTTTTGGCTATCGTAGACCCATCGGACAAGCTTATTGGTATAGTAACCGATGGCGATTTAAGAAAGGCAATTCTCAAAGATCAGTTCAACCTTGATGAGGTGATCAATCGAAACCCCATTACAGCCGATGAACGTGTGCCAAAAGAAGCCCTGAAAAGGAAGTTGAGAAGTATTCGAAGGCACCATATGCCTATTGTAAATAGCGAGGGTACATTCATCGATCTATTCATTCTCAACGACTTTCAGGTACCTACTAAAGACAATTGGGTGGTGATCATGGCCGGTGGTTTGGGCTCCCGATTAGGAGAGCTAACCAAAGATACCCCCAAGCCCATGTTGGAGATAGAAGGCAGACCGATTATCCAGCATATTATGGAAAGCTATGCGGAAAGTGGTTACCGCAAATTTGTGCTTTGTGTGAATTACAAATCTCATATTATCGAAGAGTACTTCGATGATGGTCGCGAGTTTGGTTATGAGATAATATACACTCATGAGAATAAAAGATTGGGTACAGCTGGAGCTTTAAGCCTGATAGAGCAAGACTGGGACCACCCGTTTTTTGTCACCAATGGTGACGTGATCAGCAATGTGAATTTTGAGGACCTGATGAGCTTTCATACAAGTAGTGACTCCCGGGCCACCATGTGTATTAAGAGCTTTAGTCAGGAAGTGCCTTTCGCCTGTGTAGAATTCAGTAAAGACCAGGACCTTTTAGAATTAAAAGAAAAACCCAGCTACAACTATTTCATCAATGCTGGTATTTATGTGCTGGATGGTGATTTGCTATCTCAAATACCGAAGGATGTCTTCTATGATATGCCTGCATTTTTTGAAGAATTAGTGGCAAAAGATAATCAGGTGAAAGTCTTCAGAATGGAAGATTACTGGATAGATGTAGGAAGACCTGATGATTATAAACGAGTGAAGGAAGACTTTGCAGGTTGATAAGACGAGATTACTGGTCAACTTTGGGTATCATCGTAAAGGATGGATTTACCCTTTCGAATCTCTGGGTGATGACTTTGAGATAGTTTATCTGTACTATATTCATAAGTCACAAGAAGTGGCTAATCATACTACAAAACGTGTCATTTATTGGTCCGATTATGCCAATGCCATTGAATTGCTCAATGATGTGGCACCTCATAAAGTGATTTTTATGGACATAACTTCTGGTGTCGGAATTGCACTTAATTATGCTGCTAGACAGCAGAAGATCACTACTTACATTGTTCAACATGGTCTTTATAGCTCTTACCATGACTACCGCAATAGGTTAAAGATTGCGGCTAAACAGCAATCGAATAATTCTGAACAGGAAAGTCCACAATCATATCAGTCAAAGCCTGCATTCAGCACGCTCAGGTTCTTTCTAAGTACTGTTGGATGGGGTAGGTTATATCGCATGCTGGCTTTTCCCTTTTACTATGTTTTAATGCGACAATACGGGTCGCTCAAGGCGAGTAAAATGATCCGTTTCAAATCCAGAATGCCTGATTATTACTTGGTTTACACGCAATTGAATGCTCAAATTCATAAAGAGTTGGACAGGGTGAAACCTGAACAACTGATCCCTTTTGGCAATCTGGAATTCGATGACTTTTTGAACAGAGAAACGTCATCAACCCCTTTGTTGGATTATTTTCTCCTAGTGGATCAGCCCTTTGCTGACAATCGTTTTGGTGAGCACATTGTCAGTAGAGAAGAGAAGTCGAAATTTCTAATAAAACTTAACGAATACTGCAAACAACAACAAAAGAGATTGTTAGTTAAACTGCACCCTGAGAGCTATGGCTCCATGTGGTTTCCGGAAGATGAAAACATAACCTATGTACGAGAACATGCCGATTTGCATCATCTGATAGTAAATTCCGTGGGTTGTTTTGGGTTCTTTTCTACACTCATGATCCCGGCAGCCTACCTAAAACCCGTGCTGTTGTTTAAGGTGACCTATTCAATATTTACTGATGCCATGGAAGAAATGGGTATGTGTAGGGTATTGAGCTATTTCGACTTCACCAGCGACCAAATTGATTTCAGTCCTTTAGAAAACCGGGACTTTCCGAGATTTAAGGAAAGTTATTTATATAAGGACGATTGTCAGAGTTTAGAAAGATTGAAACTGGAACTAAAACACGGGTCATGAAAAGTGTGACCAATAAATCAATGCTATATATATACCCCAGTCTTGGTGGCGCCTATAGCATGGAGAGATATGCATCCGGGCTTGCCAATGCTCTGGTCGGGTTGAATGTGCCATTTAAGCTGGTCAGCTTACCACAGCACAGAGGCAAACTTACCTACCTTCTGATCAAATATCTGATATACCCTCTAAAAGCTTTGATTCTGTCGACCAAAGGGCAACATCTAATAGTAAGTGAGCGCTATTCCTATTTGATCCCTTTTTTAAAAAAGAAACGAACCACTGTAATTCTTCACGATTTACATACGCTGCACCCCGATAGTGGTACCTCGACATTTCACACAAAACAGTACCTTGGACAGATTGATAAGATGATGAGGGCTAAAAATGTAATCTGTGTTTCTGATTATACCCGGAGAGAGCTTTTTCAAGTCTTAAAAATTGATCCAACTCCCCATGTCGCCACTGTTCATAATGGATTAGAGCCCTTCTGGTTTAATCACAACATGGATAGTGTAGGGGTAGGCGTTGAATTTCCAAAGACAGCCAAGGTACTCCTTGCTGTCGGTACAGATGCCTGGTACAAGCAATTTGATCTGAGTCTAAGGCTATTGAGTGTTTTACCAGACGACTACGTCCTATTGAAAATCGGACCAATCTCAGAAAAGAATAGATCCTTAGCCAGGGAAATGGGAGTTTTGGAGAGGTTAGTAGTCAAAGAGCGTGTTTCTGATCAATGCTTAATTTCGGCCTACAAAAGTTCCTTTTGCCTGCTGTTTCCATCTTTAAGCGAGGGCTTTGGATGGCCTGCGGCAGAAGCCATGGCGGTTGGGTGCCCTGTAGTCACCACGGGAAAAGGAGCGATCAGGGAGGTATGTGGCAATGCAGCAGTTTACTTTACAGGAATGGAAGATTGTATTGAGAGTGTATTAAAATTGGAAGACCCTTCTTTTCGGGAATCACTGATTGAAAAGGGCATAGTGCAATCGAGAAAATACAATTGGAATAGTAGTGCGGAGCAGATTTTGAACCTCATAATGAAGTGAAATTGAAAATACTATTTGTTCAAAAAGAAGGAGGAATATTTGGAGCTGAGAATTATCAGCTCAAGGTGATTCCCGGCTTATTGGCCCAGGGGATTGATCTGGAGTTCTTGAGGTTATACACTGACTATCAGGGAGGTGCAGGAGGTGATTTTGTTGATCTTCTGACAAGAATGGGCGTGAAGGTGCATGAAGTGAACATTGGAAAATACCCGTTGCCTGGTGTGCTAAGGCGGATACATAAGCTGGCAAAATCTGGCAACTACGATTTGGTACATACCCATCTGATACATGCAGATTTTCATTTGGTTTTGGCCAAAATGTTGTTCAGAGGCAAATACAAGCTTGTTTCCACCAAGCATGGATATGACAATAACTTTACATCACGTTTTGGTTTTGATGCCAGCAAACAGACAAAGACTCCTTATTTTCTGATAAGCCGGTTTGCCGAGCGCAGAATGATAGCTTCATATACCATTTCACATGGCTTGCGTAATTTTTTTATCAAAACCGGACTTACTTCTAAAGATCGCATGTCACTGATCCATTATGGTTTTGATATGCCTGAGAATCACGAATTCAAAAATCAGGAGCAGCACAGATTTGCTTCTAAACAGATATTCATTGCTGGTAGGCTGGTAGCCTTTAAAGGACATAAATACCTATTGGATGCAATGCCTCGAATAGTGGAAGCGCTAGGAGATGAAGTAAAACTGGTGATAGCCGGCACAGGTGATGAAGAGGAAACTTTAAAACAGCAGGTGAGTGATTTAGGTATTGAAAAATATGTCATTTTCCTAGGCTACTCAAAAGAGGTAGGACCCCTAATGGCTAATTCAGATGTAGTGACCATACCATCAATCTCGGAAGGTTTCGGTGTGGTATTTCTGGAGGCATTCAGTGCTAAAACACCAGTTGTTTCCTGGGATGTGCCAGCTGGCAATGAATTGATGAAAAATAAGAAAGACGGGTATCTCGTACAACCATATAATACTGCTGAATTGAGTGATTGTCTTATAAGCGTATTGCAAAACCCTGCCAATCAGAAACCGGTAGTCGAAGCGGCTTATGAAAAGTTAAAGTCCTATTTTAGGCTTAATAGAATGGTAGACCAAACCATTCAGTTCTATCATAATTCATTAAATTTGTAAATGGAGCCGTTTGAGATTCCAGGCCTTATTATAGCGATTATACTGTTTGTAGTAATCGTTACTTTAGTTGGTCAAAGAAACGTTCCCAAACAGTTCCAGAACTTGGTAGCCACTTCGATTTTCCTAAGGGTAATTGGAGTGTTGCTCTATGCATTCATTGTATTCAGAATTTACGGTGGGTCTGGCGACCCCGTGGTCTATTATAGGTGGGGCCAACGTTTTGCAGACTCCTTTCGGGAGTTCGATTTTTCACCAATCTTTGACAGCAACCGCTGGAGAGGACCTGCTTTTACCGGGACTAACTTTGTTGGATACCCTGCCGCATTGACCGCTTTGTTGGTGGGCTCTAGTTTTAGGGGTACTTGGCTGCTGTATTCAAGTTTTTGCCTCTTAAGCCTCTTCTATTTTGCAAAAGTTTTTTTCAGGGCTTATGGAGGAACTGATTATAAGAATTACCTCTATATCATCTTGATATATCCATCTCTATGGTTTTGGACAGCAAGTGTGAGTAAAGATACCTGGATGTTTTTTGGTGTTGCCATGTTCCTGACTGGCATGGTTAATACACGGAGGAAACAGAGTCTTTTCGTTATGGGATTTGGTTTGTTTTGGTGCTATTTGGTAAGACCACAAGTAGCAGCCATGCTGGCATTTGCAGTGGCAGGGGCCTATTTTTTGGGCTCATTTAAGAAATTCAACTTTCAAAATATCGTGATTCTGGTCGTTGCCACTGTGGGAGCGCTGTATTTTTTGTCAGTCGTTGGCGTAAGCGACATTACCGAGGTTACCGATTTTGCGGAAGGTCAGAGAAGAAAGTCTTCTTATGGAGGTAGTGAAATTCAGTTGACTTCCGGACCCTTGGCTTTTATTCAAGCACCAATCAACGTTTTGTTTCGGCCGTTTCCCTGGGAGATCTCAGGGTTCTTACAAATCATCAGTTTTTTTGATATATACTTTATATGGTTTCTCATCTTTAGAAACCGGAAAGCGGTCGGTAGAGCATTTTTGAGTATTAGGAGAGACAGGTTAATGGCTTTTAGCTTCATCTTCGTGGCCCTTTTTGCTGTCGGTGCTGGGCTGGCTCTGGTAAACATCGGGCTTATTGCGCGTCAAAGAATCATTTTGTACCCCTTTCTATTCATGATTATTTATGCCTATTCTGACAAAAGAATGGCTTTCTTAAATCAAAAAAGAAGGGAGAAATACAGGGAAAGACTTTCAGAAATTGAAAAACTCCAAGAAGCTTAAATTTTTACTCATCGGTGGCTTTGCACCATCATTAATCAATTTTCGAGGGCCATTGCTGAGGCATCTGGTCGAAAGTTTTGATGTGTACGCTGCCGCACCCTATATAGATGATCTAACTCGTGAAAAAGTCGAGCAAATTGGAGCAATCTGTATTTCTACAGAGTTTGAACGCACAGGAATCAATCCAATAAAGGACATTAAGGCGTACTTTAGGTTCAAAGAACAGGTCAAGTCTATTCGACCAGATTATGTATTGGCCTATACAATCAAACCGGTGATTTTTGGATTGAGGGCTGCAAGAATGAATAAAAACAAGCGTTTTGCACTTATCACCGGGAGAGGTTCAGGTTTTGAAGGAGCAGGTCTGAAAGGCTGGTTAGTCAAAACCATTGTAACCGCGCTATATAGTAATACCTTGAAATCAGTGGATGGCGTCATTTTCCAGAACCAAAACGACAAGGCTTTCTTTCAATCTCAGGGCATTCTTAAAAGGCATGCAGTGAGTGAAGTCATTGAAGGAACAGGTGTAGACATGGATCACTATATGGCCAAAGCTAGCAAAGATGAACCCAAGGTGATCCGTTTTCTTTTCATAGCCCGACTTATAAAAGAGAAAGGCATACCTGAACTATTGGAAGCGGCCAGACTTCTGAAAAAGAAATACGATAATTTTGAAGTGCAACTATTGGGTTGGGTAGACGCCAATCCGGGTGGAATAAGCCAACAAGAGATTGAAGAAATACATAAGAGCGGTTTGGCCAGCTATTTAGGCGTAACAGATGATATCAGACCAGCAATGGACGCAGCGGATGTGTTTGTATTGCCTACCTATTATAATGAAGGCTTGCCCAGAACCATTCAGGAAGCCATGGCCATGAAAAAACCCATCATTACTACAGACCATCCCGGTTGTAGGGAAACTGTTGAAGAAGGAGTTAATGGTTTCTTAGTACCTGTGCGTGATAGTGTGAAATTGGCTGAGGCAATGTCTTACTTTTTGGATAAACCAGAGCAAATCATCAAAATGGGAGAAGAGAGTTTTAAATTAGCCTCAGAAAAATTTGATGTGCATAAGATTAACAAACGGATCGTGAAATTTATGGATTTGGGTGATGTATAGCGGCTTTTTCAAGAGGGTATGCGATTTTATTTTGGCATTGATTCTGTCATGTGTACTGCTGCCAATTTTCTTTTTGAGTGTAATCCTTTTAATGGTTGTTAACCAGGGTAAACCATTTTTCTTTCAAAAAAGACCAGGGAAAAGTGGTAGGATATTTACCATAGCTAAGTTGAAAACCATGAACGATAAAAAGGGCAATGATGGTGAGCTGATGCCCGATGCCGACCGTCTTACATCTGTGGGCAAAGTGGTGCGTAAACTGTCATTGGATGAATTACCACAACTTTACAACGTACTCAAAGGTGATATGTCCTTTGTTGGGCCCAGGCCACTACTTGTAGAATACCTGCCCTTATACAATGAAGAGCAAGCAAGAAGACATGATGTTCGGCCTGGCATCACAGGTTGGGCCCAGGTAAATGGCAGAAATGCATTGAGCTGGGAAAAGAAATTCGAACATGATGTGTGGTATGTAGATCGTTTGAGTTTTGGCTTAGATATCAAAATCTTATTTTTGACCTTTTATAAGGTTATAAAGCCAGAAGGTATCAGTTCGGCTAATTCTGCCACAATGGAAAAATTTAAAGGGTCTCACAAATGATTTTAATTGGAGCTTCTGGGCACGCAAAAGTGATTATAGACATCCTCGATAAATCAGGTCAGGAAATTGAAGGTCTGTATGATGCCAACCCTAATATACCCTCCTTGGCAGGCCGGCAGGTTTCACTGCAAAGTGAATTGACTCCCAGAGCTGACCAAGAGGTCTTAGTGAGCATTGGTGACAATCGCGTACGGAAATCAGTAGTGACGGGACTTGCTATGCAATTTGGTACTGCCATTCACCCCAGTGCTCTGTTAGGGGCAGATACCCATATTGGGGAGGGCACGGTAGTGATGGCAGGTGCTGTGATAAACCCTTCAACTAAAATAGGAGGCCACTGCATTATCAACACAGCGGCATCCATAGACCATGATTGTGAAATTGGTGACTATATTCATATTTCGCCCAACAGCACACTTTGTGGAGGAATCAGCGTAGGAGAGGGTACTCATATTGGAGCAGGCGCTACTATAATTCCCAATATTAAAATTGGGAAATGGGCCGTGATAGGAGCTGGAGCAGTAGTTATTTCCGATATACCCGATTTTGCGGTAGTAGTAGGTAACCCTGCCAGAATAATCAAAAATAATGAGCCAACAGACTAAAATATATCTGTCTTCGCCCCATATGGGTGGGCAGGAGCAAGAATTTGTAAACCTGGCCTTTGACACCAACTGGATAGCACCACTAGGACCAAATGTCAACGGGTTTGAGAATGACATTTCGCAATATGCTAATGTGGGACATTCCGCGGCCCTATCCAGTGGTACAGCTGCCATTCATCTGGCACTTATCATATTGGGTGTGAGGCGGGGAGATGATGTCTTGGTTTCAACTTTCACGTTCTCTGGGTCAGTAAACCCCATTCTGTATATGGACGCTTTGCCTGTAATGGTTGAAAGCGAACCTACAACCTGGAATATAGACCCCCAGGCGCTGAGAGAGGCCATTGAAGACAGAAAAAGACTGACTGGCAAAGTGCCTAAGGCTTTGATTCTGGTGCACTTATATGGAATGCCTGCCATGCTGGATGAATTGCTGGCAATCTGCAAAGAGTATGGCATCATGGTCATTGAAGATGCTGCCGAAGCCATGGGCAGTAGCTATGATGGCAAGAAATTGGGGAGTTTTGGAGACTTTGGCATCTTTTCATTTAACGGAAATAAAATTATCACCACTTCAGGTGGGGGTGCCTTGGTTTCAAATAATAAGAAGTGGATAGAAAAATCGAGATTTCTCGCTACTCAGGCTCGTGATAAGGCAGTTCATTATCAGCACAGCGAACTGGGTTATAACTATCGAATGTCCAACATTGTCGCAGGCATTGGCAGAGGACAAATGCTTGTCTTAGACCAGTGGGTTGAGAAAAGGAGGCAGGTCAATCAGTTTTACAGAGAGTTATTGAAGCTATATGAAGGCATTGAGTTCCTTACCGAACCAAACGATAAATACTATTCAAATCACTGGTTAACCGCCATTACACTTGATCCAAAACAGCATGCTAGTGAGGACTTGCGCCTTCACTTATTGAAAGATAATATAGAAGCCCGGCCACTTTGGAAGCCTATGCACCTTCAGCCAATTTTTGCAAAGTATCCGTATTATGGCAATGGTTGGAGCGAGGAAATGTTTGCCAAAGGTCTATGTCTGCCCTCAGGTTCAAACATGACCGAAGAAAACTATGATCGTATTCAACGGGCCATTGAGTCCTTTTTTTCCTAATTTGAGGAGATAAACACAAAGCATGTTCTCAAGAATCAAAACGCTTAATGTATTGCCCAGGTGGATCATTGTAATGATCGACCTTGTGACATTTGCATTGGCGGCATTGTCGGCTTACCTCTTAAGGCTGAATTTTGATCTGGGAGACTTGTATGATTATAACTTTTTAAGAGGAGTAGTCATTTTTGTGCTTGCTGGTCTTATTGGGTCCCTGGTAACACGAAGCTTTGCTGGGATAATCCGTTATACCGGCATTCAGGATACAATGCGGGTACTCTATGCCAATTTGGTTACCCTGGTAATTGCCTTTTCTATCAACTACCTGGCTGAAAACGCATTGCCCTATTCGGTCACACTTATCGCCTTCTTTGTTTCTTTGGTAGCCCTGATCAGCTACAGGCTGATTGTAAAAGAACTTTTTTCATTTTATCGTACCGTACCCAAGTCGCAAAAAAGCATAGTGATTTTCGGTGCAGGTCGGTCGGGAATGATTACCAAACAAATGCTTGATAACGACACTGGTTCCAATGTGAAAATCATAGGTTTTTTAGAAGACAACAACAGGAAGATCGGTAATGTAATCTCTGGCGTGAAGATTTATTCAGCCAGGACTGATTTTGAGAAACTCGCCATAAAACATAGCCCTCAGGAATTGATACTGGCTGCCAACGCGCTCTCTATTGAAAGAAAGAATGAACTGGTTGATCAATGCCTGGAATTCGGAATTAAAATCACCACGGTACCCTCGGCCGATCAGTGGATAGGCGGGGAGTTTAATATTAGTCAGATCAAAGAAGTTAAGATTGAAGACCTATTAGGTAGAAATGTCATCAGTCTGCAGAACAAGTACGTTAACCAGGAGCTGTCTGGTAAAAGTGTAATGGTGACAGGAGCTGCCGGTAGTATTGGTAGCGAGCTGGTAAGACAGATTATAAAGTACAATCCAGCGCGATTGGTATTGATAGATCAATCGGAGACTGGGCTCTTCGAAATTGAGAATGAGATCAGAGCACTCAAGAGTATGGGTAATAAGCTGATTTCTTTTATAGGTGATATCGCCAATAAGCCGCGTATCAAGGATGCCTTTGATGAATACCGGCCAGAGTATGTTTTTCATGCGGCTGCGTATAAGCATGTACCCATGATGGAGATCAATGCCATAGAGGCTGTGAACTGTAACATTATGGGCACCAAAAATCTGGCGGACCTTTCTGTGGAATATGAGGTGGAAAAATTTGTTATGATTTCCACTGACAAAGCGGTAAACCCTACCAGTGTGATGGGAGCCAGCAAGCGCGCCTCAGAGATCTATGTACAATCCCTGAATAATTTTTTGCGAGGCCTTGATACAGGAGGTCCTAAATTCATCACTACCCGTTTTGGCAATGTACTTGGAAGCAACGGTTCTGTAATTCCAATATTCAAGAAACAGATACAGCAGGGAGGACCTGTTACCGTTACCCACCCGGATATTACGAGATTCTTTATGACCATACCCGAAGCATGTAGTCTTGTGCTGGAAGCAGGCGTTATGGGAAAAGGAGGAGAGATCTTTG
>Ga0316204_10001773_pt1 | contig 54753 bp, 51 predicted proteins | sample 6monrhotite_MG_2_FD_205661 | JGI IMG/M metagenome (GOLD analysis project Ga0316204, IMG submission 205661) | Microbial mat bacterial communities from mineral coupon in-situ incubated in ocean water Damariscotta River, Maine, United States -... | ecosystem: Environmental > Aquatic > Marine >... | reverse complement strand
CATCTTTAAAATAACGAAATTAATGCACCTTTATTTTAATTCCCCAAATTAGTGGTGTAGATTAACAAAAAGTTATCAAATTACAGGTGTAAATGATGCCCTATCGCACTGAAAATTAATTATTTAGTAATAACCTTTTTTTTGATTGGAACGAATAGTTCTTTTTGGTCTACCTGATTTTTAATAAGGTCGTCAAATGTTTCCATTTCTCTGATGAGGTAGGCAGCTCCTTCATGCCATAAGACCTCCGCAGGGCGGTATCTGGAATTATAATTACTCGCCATGGTAAAACAATAAGCGCCCGCATTTCTAAAACATAGAATATCCCCTTCAGATATCTCATTAATCCGTCGATTATTAGCAAACGTATCTGTCTCACAAATATACCCCACAACAGAATAATAACGCTCACGTCCTTTAGGGTTAGAGATATTGAGAATTTCGTGGGAAGCTCCGTATAACATGGGGCGTATAAGATGATTAAATCCAGAATCTATACTGGCAAAAACAGTCGATGTTGTTTGTTTAACCACATTCACTTTGGCTAAAAAATAGCCCGCTTCGCTTACCAGGAATTTGCCAGGTTCAAAAGCAAGGGTTAACTCCCGGCCATATTCTTTACAAAATTCATTAAATCTACCGGTTAGTTTTTGCCCTAGTTCTTCAATATTGGTTTGAATATCACCTTCTTTATAGGGTACTTTAAAACCACTGCCGAAGTCAATAAAATCGAGGTTTTTAAAATGGGTAGCGGTATCAAATAAAATTTCAGAAGCATACAGGAAAACATCAATATCCAGAATATCACTTCCGGTATGCATGTGTATGCCATTAATATTCATTTCAGTGAGTTCTACAATTCTCAATAAATGAGGAATTTGATGAATGCTAATGCCAAATTTTGAATCGATATGCCCTACAGAAATATTGGAATTTCCTCCTGCCATAACATGAGGATTAATACGAATACATACCGGCACATGAGGATGTTTCGTCCCAAATTGCTCTAAAATAGATAGGTTGTCGATATTAATTCGCACCCCTAAATTAGCAGCTTCTTCAATCTCTTCCAGGGAGACTCCATTGGGAGTAAAGATGATATCTTCGGCCTTAAACCCGGCTAAAAGTCCCAATTGTACTTCTTGAATAGAAACGGTATCTAAACCGCTCCCTAAACTGTTCATTAATCGAAGAATAGAAATATTGGAAAGAGCTTTGGCAGCATAATTCAGTTTTAACTTGGAAACATTACTGAAAGCCTTAGACAATCTATTGAATTGCGAAATGATCTTTTCCGTATCATACACATACACAGGATCTCCGTATTTTTTGGCTATTTGTAATAAGTCAGCTGGTGTCATACAAAACTTCTTTGCAACAAATCTATGCTTCTTAAGCGTTTGTCGCAAAATAAAAATCAATTATATAAACTAATACAACAAAATGTTATAAATACAACAATAATCAGTACGTCATTTTTTTGGCCCTCTTTAGTTGGCTTTGTATTTTTACGAAAATTCAATTGTGAAATTACCTTTCTTTCCATTACAAACAGTTTTTTATCCGGGGGAGACCGTTCCCCTCCATATATTTGAAGAGCGTTATAAACAACTTATAAATGACTGCAGATCAGAAGCGGTCACCTTTGGTATTCCGGTGTATATAAATGATCGGATCGATTTTGGTACAGAGGTGCAATTGGTAGAGGTTGTGACGACCTATGAAAATGGTTCTATGGATATTGTATGTGTAGCCCGACAAGTATTTAAAGTAGTCTCTTTTGATAGTGAAATGGAAAGCAAAAAATATCCCGGCGGAGTTGTTCAATTCTTAGATGGTGTAAATGATGGTGAAACCACGAATAAGGAGGAGGTTTTAAAGAAGATTAATGATTTATATGAATTAATGGGCGTAACCTTGGATCCTATCCCTGCCGATAAGTTTAATACGTATATGCTGGCTCATAAAATGGGCTTTTCATTTGATCAGGAATATGAACTACTTCAAATATCAAAAGAAAGTGAACGATTGACGTATATTTTAAAACATCTTAATAGTACTATAGCCGTTTTAAAACAGGTAGACAGGACCAAAGCAGTGATAGATATGAACGGCCACTTTAGGAATTTTGATCCGCTCGATTTCAAAGATTTTGAAGTATAGAAGATGCTTTGCCTTTTATGTTAGGGTAACTGCGGCATCTTTCCTATTTTTGCATGCAATAAAGACAAAAACCATATGAATCTTCACGAATATCAGGGAAAGGAAATTTTAGCAAGTTTTGGCGTTCGTATTCAACGAGGTATCGTTGCACATAATGCCAAGGAAGCTGTTGAAGCAGCCAAACAATTAACTGCAGAAACAGGTACTTCATGGCACGTAATTAAGGCTCAGATACATGCCGGTGGACGAGGTAAAGGAGGTGGAGTAAAATTGGCCAAGAATTTAAAAGAGGTTGAGACCATAGCTGGGAATATCATTGGGATGAATTTAATTACCCCACAGACATCTGCTCAAGGTAAAAAAGTACATCAGGTACTTGTTACTGAAGATGTTTATTATCCGGGAGATAGTGAAACCAGTGAGTTTTACATGTCGGTTCTATTAAATAGAGCCAAAGCTCGAAATATGATCATGTATTCTACTGAAGGAGGAATGGATATTGAAGAGGTGGCGGAAAAGACGCCACATTTGATCTTTACGGAAGAAGTTGATCCGGCAACAGGACTCTTACCTTTTCAGGCAAGAAAAATTGCTTTTAATTTAGGCCTCTCAGGAATGGCCTTCAAAGAAATGACCAAGTTTGTGTCTTCATTGTATAAGGCATATGAGAATAGCGATGCCAGCTTATTTGAAATCAATCCGGTTTTAAAAACTTCGGATGACAAGATCATGGCGGTAGATGCCAAGGTTTCTATAGATGATAATTCATTGTTTCGAAGAAAACAATATGCCGAGATGCGCGACCTACGAGAAGAAAACCCAATTGAGGTGGAAGCACGTGCAGTAGGTTTAAACTATGTAGATCTCGATGGAAATGTAGGGTGTATGGTAAACGGAGCTGGACTGGCAATGGCTACCATGGACTTGATTAAGATGGCCGGGGGAGAACCAGCCAATTTTCTTGATGTTGGAGGAACAGCTGATGCTAAGAGGGTGGAAGAGGCATTTCGAATTATATTGAAAGATCCTGCCGTGAAAGCTATCTTGATCAATATTTTTGGAGGAATTGTTAGATGTGATCGTGTAGCACAGGGAATTGTGGATGCCTATAAGAATATGGGGGATGCAATTAAAGTACCTATCATTGTTAGACTGCAGGGAACAAATGCAGAATTAGCAAAAGAAATAATAGATAATTCAGGTCTGGCTGTGCATTCTGCGGTTCAGTTTCAAGAGGCGGCAGATAAGGTCAAAGAGTTATTGGCCTAGATCAGCGTATTACTTTATATAATTTACAGGAAGGAGGTGTTTAAATACACCTCCTTTTTTTGTGCGCTTATTCAATAAAGCGGTACTTAGTGAGTGCCTATTTTTGGATGTAATTTGGGCTTTTATGTTTTAACAGTGACTTAAGAGTAACTTATAAATTCATGTTAAAGAATCATTTTACTGTAACATTCCTTTTTAGAAACCGTCTTTTACTATATATCATCAATCTAATATTAATCAAAAAACAAACAACAAGTCATGAGAAAATTAAGTTTAGTATTCGCTGCGGCTGTACTTTTTACAGCAGGAAATGTATTTGCTAATGATTCCAAAACAACTGAACCTTCAAAAAGTTTGACGGAGCAGATTAGTGAATTATTAAAGGACAATGTTTTTGACATTAAGAACCAGGATCTAACCGCTAAAGTTCTTTTTACCCTTAATCACAATAAGGAGATCGTAGTCATTTCTGTAGCTACAGAAAATGAGGCATTAGAAGGTTTTGTAAAAAGTAAACTTAACTATCAAGAAGTTACACTTACTGATTTCCATGAAGGAAAGCTCTATTCAGTGCCGGTTCGCATTAGAGAATAAGAAACGATGTGTTTATTAAAAAAGTCCTAAGAAACCTTAGGACTTTTTTTTGTTTTTGTATTTAACAGATCCTAGTCCGGTAAATTTCCTTTTGTCCGGTTTTCGAATAGTTTTTTTAGCAGGGGTTCTTTCCCTATATAATACCTCTTTTGGAATTTTCGGATCCTCCCTGGTTCCGCGCAGATGGATCACCAAGCCATTTAAAAAATTACGCAGTACCTGATCCCCGCATTCTGTATATTTTGGATGACCCTCTTTTCTACAAAAAGACCCGATCTCACTCTTAGAAATCCTGAAATCTACTAGCTCCAATATATCAACTATTTCATCATCACGTAGCATTAGGGCTACCCGTAATTTCTTAAGAATATCATTGTTGGTCATGCCTAAAGTTTAGGGCCAAGGTATTACAAATACATAATTAAACCATGGGAAATGTGCACTTTACCCGAAAAGTATACGAAACAAAACTTTTGTTAGTTAAGATAGTGGTGAATTAATCATTTATCTTAGAACTAATGCCAACACACAAGGAGAAATTAAGCATTTTGTCCGAACTCATCAGTTTTGCTAAGGCAGATAAGGTGGTTTCGGAATCAGAGTATGACTTTCTTTTTAGTGTTGCGCACCAAATTGGTGTAAATAAAAAGACCTTTGACTCCCTGTTCTCCCGCACGGTTGAAAAAGTGATACCTAAAAATCTGGCAGAATCTATTTTGCAATTTCATAGACTGGTGCTTCTGATGAATGTAGATTTAGAGCAAAGTATGTCAGAAATTAACAAACTACACAACATAGGTTTGTCCTATGGCTTGCCTCCTTCCGCAGTGGAGCAGGTTTTGAGCATTATGCATCAGTATCCAAATAAGGTGGTGCCTCCGCATATTCTTATAGATATCTTCAAAGCACATTATAATTAGCAAAGAGCGCGCGTATTAGGGGTAAAAGGGAAGGCCTTAGATCATCAATGCTATTCTAAAATGCCATATTGACATGTAATTTATTGCAACACAAGACATAACGACAGCTTTTATGAGTTGGTACACAGTTTGAATAGATAGTGTAAATGTCTAATATAAAACTATTGTATCATGAGTGTCATAAAAAGAAATAATGTATTGTTCCCTTCCTTAATGGATGAATTCCTAAAGCCAGATTGGTTAGGAGGAATGGAAAATAACGCGGCTACCCTGCCTCCAGTGAATATCAAGGAAAACGAAACTGGTTTCGAATTAGAATTAGCAATTCCTGGTCAAAAAGAGGAAGATTTTATAGTAGAAATTGACAAAGATGTTCTTACGATTTCTATGGAAACAACATCAAAAGACGAGGTATCAAAAGAGCACTATACAAGAAGAGAATTTACTTATACTTCTTTCAAACGATCTTTTACGCTTCCAGAAACAGTTGAGAACGAAAAAATTAAAGCTTCTTATGAAAATGGAATCTTAGCATTTATGCTGCCTAAAAAAGACGAAGCGCTTCCAAAACCTAAACGATTTATAAAAATAGGTTCGTAAGGAAGAAAAAGAATTGTGAGCGGGTCTTTACAAGACCTTTCATAATGGTTGGTTTGTTTGGTTAGTTAGAAAACACCCTATAAATTTAGGGTGTTTTCTTATTTAAGTGGTTCATTTAATATAGCAAGACACATCATTATACCCTCCATAAAATTTCCTATTCGCAAGTTTTCATTTGGGGCATGAATGTTATTATCGGGATTTGGAATACGAATCGAAACTGCTGGTACTCCGAGCGTATGTACAAAAGGAGCTATAGGTTGGGACCCACCAGTGGTACGCATATTTACCACTTTATCACCAAAAATGTGGCGCATAGCATTGTTTAGAAATTCCCCGGTTTTAGAGTTCATAGGGGTTCTAAAAGGGAGTGATCCCATTCTATATTGTAAGGAAGCTAATTTGGGATAGGTTTGTCTTTCCAATTCACTAGGCTCTTGTTCAACTAAATGATATCCCTGTTTCTCAATATGTTGTTTCAATAGATTCATTTGTCGCTCTCCAGGGGTTTCAGGTACCAGACGCATGTCAATTTCCACCTGTACCTCGTCAGGTATAATTGTTCTGACCTCATTACCCACCCAGGCAGCTTTTAAGCCACGAACATTGAGTGTTGGGTACTGAAGGGCTTCCTGATAGGTATTCCCTACTGCATCGTAGGTGGCGACTCCTAGCCTTGTAAGTAGACTATCCTGATTTTCGGGAAGTGAATTTAATTGTTCTTTTTCTTTGTCACTCAAGAATATGCCATCATAGTAGCCTTCAATCAATACGCGCCCTGTTTCATCTTTTAAACTTGCTAATAATCTTGAAGTTTCAAACACAGGGTTTGGAGCAAAATTTCCGTATTGTCCACTGTGCAAAGGGACTCTTGGACCAAAGATGCGTAGGGTAGCCGTGGCTATTCCCCGAGCACCATATGTTAACGTAGGCCAATTAGACAAATGTCTTGTGCCATCCATGATCAATAATAGATCTGCATCTAATAATGATCGGTTTTTGTCAACGGCATCCGCGAGATGGGGCGAACCCATTTCTTCCTGAAAGTCCATGATAACCTTGATATTGAAATCTGGGTGTAGTTTTTTTGATTTTAATATGTGTAGCCCAGTAATAAAAGCCATAGCCGGACCCTTAGAATCAGAAGCAGATCTACCGAATATGCGCCAATCCGGATCAATTTCTTTTTTCGATTGCTCCCAGTCTATAGCTTGCCATACTCCATTCTCATCTTGTTTTTTAATAACAGGGATAAATGCATTCTCCTGGTCCCATTCTTTTTGATCCACCGGTTGCCCGTCGATCTGTAAGTAGAATAGTATGGTCTTCTTATTCTTATTATATTTTTTTTCAGCAAATAAAAGAGGAGCTCCTTTAGTAGGGAGTACCTGGGTGTCAAATTCAAGGTCTTTAAAAATTGTTTCTACCCAATTTAAATTTTGACTTACCTGATCCTCAAAATGGCCATCGTTGGGTAATTTTAAAAATGTAATTAAATGATCTATTCCTTGAGGTAAGCTAGTCTCAACACTATGTTGTATTTCAGACGAAGACATTTTTTGCCCATATCCAATGACAATTATTAGATGAAAAAAGAACAGGAAAATATACTTTTTTATCATACGCAGTTGGGTTTTACTCTTGTTTTTGTAGTTGTTTAATTTCATCTCGTAGTTTTGCTGCCAGCATAAAGTCGAGTTCTTTTGCTGCTTTTTCCATAGCCTTTCTTTTGTTCCGTATCATTTTTTCTTTCTGGTCTTTGGTTAGGTAGTCCAGATCTGGTTCTGCCGCCCGCAACTCTTCTTTTTCAAAATGATAGGTGGATACAGAATTTTTGGACAGGACATTATCCAGGCTTTTGTTCAGAGAAGTAGGGGTAATATTATTGGCAATATTGTACGCAGTTTGCTTTTCTCTTCTATAATTTGTTTCGTCAATTGTTTTTTGCATGCTAGCCGTAATTTTATCGGCATACATGATCGCTTGCCCATTCAGATGTCGTGCAGCTCTTCCTACGGTCTGTGTGAGCGATCGGGCACTTCTCAAAAACCCTTCCTTATCAGCGTCTAGTATCGCAACTAAAGATACTTCAGGCAGGTCTAAACCTTCTCGCAGTAGATTCACGCCAATAAGTACATCAAAAATACCTTTACGCAGATCCTGCATAATTTCTACTCGTTCTAGCGTATCTACATCACTGTGGATATAGCGACAGCGCACATTGATCCTTGTTAAGTATTTGGCCAATTCCTCCGCCATTCTTTTCGTCAGGGTAGTAACCAATGTCCTTTCATCTTTTTCAACCCGGAGTTGAATCTCTTCTACCAAATCGTCTATCTGATTCTTACTGGGCCGCACATCAATTAACGGATCCAATAATCCGGTAGGTCTAATCACCTGTTCTACATATATCCCCTGACTAAGTTTTAATTCATAATCAGCAGGCGTAGCACTTGCAAAAATAACCTGATTCTGTTGGGCTTCGAATTCCTCAAATTTAAGGGGTCGGTTGTCCATGGCTGCCGGTAATCGAAAGCCGTAATCTACCAGGTTCTCTTTTCGAGAACGGTCCCCTCCGTACATGGCATGTACCTGAGGAATAGTCACATGGCTTTCATCTATGATCATCAGATAGTCGTCAGGGAAATAATCTAACAGGCAAAAGGGTCTGGTGCCCGGATTACGACCATCCAAATACCGGGAATAGTTTTCTATACCAGAGCAATACCCTAATTCACGAATCATTTCAAGATCAAAATTAGTTCTTTCCTCCAATCGTTTCGCTTCCAGATGTTTCCCAATTTCTTTAAAATAATCTATTTGATTAACTAGATCATATTGAATTTGATGTATGGCATTTTGCAAGATATCCGGGGAGGTGACAAACATATTTGCCGGATATATAGTTAAGTTTTCATATAGCTCCAGGACACTGTTATTAAAGGGGTCAAAAGCCTCAATCTCTTCTATTTCGTCCCCAAAGAAATGGATTCTAAAGGCGTGGTCCGCATAACTGGGAAATACATCCAACACATCTCCTTTTACACGAAAATTACCATTTTTGAAATCGGCCGTAGTTCTTGAATATAAACTTTGGACTAATTGATGCATGAGTTTGGTTCGGGAAATGACCTGATCCTTTTTAATGGAGATCACATTCTTTTGAAATTCAACCGGATTTCCAATTCCATAGAGACACGATACGGAGGCTACAACCAATACGTCTCTTCTACCGGATAATAAGGAGGATGTGGTACTTAATCTGAGTTTCTCGATATCTTCATTAATAGAGAGATCTTTTTCGATATAAAGGCCACTGGTAGGGATATATGCTTCTGGTTGATAGTAATCGTAATAGGAGACAAAATATTCAACCGCGTTATTTGGGAAAAACAATTTGAATTCTGAATAAAGTTGTGCTGCCAGTGTCTTGTTATGGGCTAGAATCAGAGTAGGTTTTTGTACTGTTTCTATTACATTAGCCACGGTAAAGGTTTTACCAGAACCCGTTACTCCCAATAGGGTTTGGTACGGTTCCCCTGCGGACAACCCCTCTACTAATTGCTTAATTGCTTCCGGTTGATCCCCGGTAGGTTTAAATGTCGATACAACTTCAAACTTCATTGGATAAAAATACAAAAGCCCGTGCGTTTAATGACGCGGAATTTTTAGAGATTTAAATGGGTCATCTTTTTAGTGAGAAATGTCCCGTTAGTTCATTATTAGAAGTGTCAACTGCCTTAAACCAATAATCGGAGGCCGGTTGTGGACTGCCATTTATGTTACCATCCCAACCCTGTGAGCCAGGGTCTATTTGGACCAAAAATTGACCATATCTGTTATATACCTGGATACGTTCAAGAGCTACATCACCTGAGATAGGTGGGGGGATAAACTGCCAGTAATCATTAATTCCGTCCCCATTCGGAGAAAAGAATTTAGGAAAACCTTCTAAGGTAAGATCTTGTACTATGCGTTCTTCTGCAATTCCACAGCCATTTTTATCGCGAACATAGATCGTATGGCTACCAAATGCGATGTTATTAAAAGTGTTGCTATTCTGGTAGGGGCCATTTATATCATCTAAGGTATACTCATAATTTCCAATTCCTGTTGCATTCACTGTAATTCGTATAGTGTTGGCCTGTTCCGTAATATCGATGGAGGTTATGGTTGCAATTTCTGAAGTGACTACTTCGAAGATTTGGGAGCTTTCACATTCAACGAAGCCCCCTGGTTGTATAATGGTATTGTACGCCTCATATCGGTACAGTCCTTCTTCAGTAAAGAGTACATCTTCCGTAGAAGATATAATTGATTCATTTCCCAGGACATCAATTTTATACCAGCGAAATCCTTCCGCGGTGTCCGGGGCAGTATAGGCGAGTGGCAACTCATTTTCACATACAGATAGTGTGCTCGGGAAATTAATCTCGGGATTCAATGTGATTAGCTGACCGGAGACGGGATCAAAAAAGGGCCCGCATCCTAATAAGGTCGAAAAGGATTCTTGCTGACAACCAATTGCATCACCTGCCGCATTAAAGGGAATTATGGTCACAAAAAAAGTTTTATTGGCGTCCAGCTCCAGAATAAAGGTAGTATTCGTAAAAAAATTAGTATTGTCCAATACCTCGCTTGAGGTTGGGGAGTTACCAATAGTGACCCTATAACCCGTTGCATCCGGAACAGATGTCCATTCCAATAAGGGTGTTAAAGGAACATTGATTTCTCCATCAAAGGGATTAACTAGGCTCGTACAACCAGGTAGCGTGGCTACTGCACTGGTGGTAAATGATTCTTCGATACAGCCAACAGCTTGTCCAATGGCATTATACGGAATTACCAGTACATATATTGTTGTATTGGGAGGAAGTTCCGGAACCGGATTATGCGAAAGTATGTTTCCCTGATCTATAGGATTTAATAGCTCCGATCCTCCGGGTGTAGTCCCAATAGACAAAACATATCCTGTTGCAGTTGGCGCATAGTCCCAGCTAATATTTGTTGCCGGGTTCACATTTAACTGCCCATCAGCAGGTATGTTCAAAGTTGTACATAGGGGTACGGTCGTAACACTTTCTGTACTGAACATTTCTGAGCCACAGACAACAGTAGAGATTCCCCCTTGAAAAAAGAACAAGGAAATGGTTACATAGATATCTGTATTCTCTGGTAATCCCAAAGCAGGCTTATAGTTAGGCGCACTGCCTACGTTGCGTTCTGATATGATGTCATCCCCACCAGGAAAAGTGCCAATTGCAATGAGATAAGAAGTAACACCTACTACCGGGGTCCATGAGATATTTGTATCCACCGGTACGTTTACAGCCCCATTCAACGGATTGGTCAGCACTGGTGTAGGGCATTCTTGACTTATTCCATAAACCACACATAACAGCAACACAGAAAGCATCCAAATTTTATGGACGCATGTTCGCTTTCGTTTATGAAATATCGTTTTTGCCAAAACAATTGTGTGTTATCTTTTTAAGGTAAAATGACCTTTAAATTCCCGACCATCATCTAATAGTATTTTGAACCAATAATCTGAGGCCGGTACATCGGTGGTATTCACAGTGCCATTCCATCCAATAGCTTCTGTAGCTAGCTGTGTAATCAGTGTGCCGTAACGATCATAAATACCAATGAAAGCATTCGATTGAAACCGCTCATTAATTCCGGTAATTTGCCAAACGTCGTTTACCCCGTCTCCATTAGGTGTAAAAAATTTAGGATACCCCATAACGGCTACTTCTTTTTCGGTAACGCCGCACCCGTTGAGGTCTCTGACATATAGCCGAAGAAACCCCGGGGCTATATTGTTAAATTGGTTATTTGACTGAAAGGTATAACCATCCAGAGAGTATTCGTATACTCCCTCCCCGGTTACTGCTATTTGAACCGTATTATTAGAGGCAAAGTCGTTTATCACAACATCCTGAATGATTGCTTTACTGGACGGAACTACTTCAAAACTAACACTGTTTGCACAGCTTACGGTTACCCCATTGATGTTATAGAGATAACTCGTTTCCAATTCATAAAATCCTAATTCAGTGATGGTAATTTCCTGACCTTGACCAACTCCTGTATTTCCACTCCCTGTTTTTTTGTACCATTCGTAGGAATCAAATCCTGCAGGACCGGCTATCCTAAGCCCTTCACTATCCGTACATAAACTATAGGTATCATTCATTACAGGTGTAGGGGATGGGTTAACAATCAACGCTATTTCTTCAATGCCAACACAATTGGTACCCTCCGTGATCCTTGCATAGATAGATGTAGAGCCTGTAATAAGAAATTCTTCCAATAGCGGATTTATTTCTAATGCGGCATCACCTATGGAATTGTAAAGAGCTATAGAATAATTAGGATTCGTATAATTCAATGCAATATCTTCTAAGTTAAAAATGCTCTCTAAAATGGTGTCCTCCGGGATATCGTCACAGGTGTATACCGGACTAAAAGTACTTGGAGTAATGGTCGCTGGGTTTATGATCAATTCTAGTTCTCCAAAATTGGTACACCCCAACGTATTAATTACTTTATAGTAAATGGTTTGAGTAAAGGGTTGCGTATTTTGATATTGGGTACTGTTGGCAATTGGCAAATCCGCAGTGCGATCCGCAAGGGTTTCATAAAAGTAAAACGTAAGATTTTCATTGTCATTAATCCTGTCAAGATTACTAATCGTAATTCCATCTCCTGAATCATCGGGGCCAACATCACATTGAGTAAGGGAAAGGTTTGGATCGGGTACTGGTAAAATATTAATTAAGGATTCCCCAATTATTGGACATTCTGTGGGATCAGCAAGCAATATTTCTACTCTATACCGTCCAGAATCAGTTAGATCGGCACTAAGAACCTCATAGGTATTATCTATTGCAGTCAACAATGGATTCCCATCTTTTTCCCAAAAGTAAGTGGCTCCCGGAATACTATCGGCTTCTAGTAAAAGGGTCTCACCACTACAGAGCGTTTGTGTGCTACTGGAGGTTCCATCCCCATTTTGGACCAGATCTGTACTGCCAAAAAAAGATTGAATGAATGGAGGGAGCCCTTGCATGGCATTTTTATCATCCAGGAAGACTGCATTGTGCACATAATCTGCTATCAATCCTCTTTCGTTTGGACTATTAATCACCCCGAGATAAGGTGTTCCATCATTATAGCTATTGGCAATAGTCCGGTATATTTTGCCATTCTCAGCTTGTTGTAGTGCCCCTCTAAAAATTGGTCGGTTATCCAATTCAACCATAGAAGCTTCAATATCAGCACTACCAAGATCGTATTGCAACAAAGATGATGAATGGCCGGTATTGGCTACTATGTCATTAGAAGCATGCACATATAATAGTTCACTGTCCGGTGAAAATTCCACCCCATAAGGGTTTTTATTAGATCCCGGTATAGTAATTAGTTGCTGATTAGATACAATTCCTGTAGTTTCATCAAAATCATACAAATAGAGTCCATCTGTTGAATTTGCACTAACTATTTTGGTGCCATCCGGAGAGAGTTTTAAATACCCTCTTGGATCTTCAATTTGAAGACTTGAAAAGGTAGTTTTTATTGGTGTATTTTGTACCCCACTGGTATTTACTTCATAGGCGTAGAAGGTGTTTAGTATTCCCGGATTGCCGTCTTGGGAGGCCAGTGTAATCACCCAAAAAGATCTATCAAAACAGTTTTTAATGACCGCTGTAATTTTTTCGGAACAATCATTTAAGAGGGGTATATTTTTTTGAATTACAGCTCCTAAACCATTGTTTTCAGAGATATCCACAACAGAATAATGTAATCCCAGATCCGGATCGTTCACAAAGGAAGAGGTATCCACTGTAAAAATAAAAAAGAGATTTGGGTCTTCAGGTTTAGGGACGATAAGCGCAGATTGGGTACTTGAAGGATCCCCGAAAAGTTCTTCGCCATTCAGCATAATTTCGTGATCCCGGTTGTAAACTGTTATACCATCCGTATAAAAAAGTAACTCCCCAAAAGCATCAGAAATTGTGGCACATCCTTCGAATGTATCTAACTTGCTTTTTTTGACGTTGGTGATACTACCATCATTATTGAAGCGTATTCCTGCCCCATTTCCGAAATGCCAATTAGAAGTTTCCCCCTGGCAAAATAGCACGCACGGGAAAAGGAGACCAAAAAGGAATATTGAGGCAATCTTTTTCATAGTGTTCTTTCAAACACCACAATATACTATAAATCTCTCTTTTCGAGCAATTTGAGAGATAAATAGATAAATATACAGGTCCAAGCTATCACTATAAGTATTTCGTACCAATGAACATGGTAGTTCAGGGCAATTTCTTCCCCTATCTGATTCGCGACAGACTGTACAGCTCCAAGCCTCGAAAAAGGCTCTTTAATAAGATTCCACATGGCATTCAGGGGAAAGAATCCCATGATGGCATCGGTGGTTTCCGAATCAAAGAATTGCCATCGAATCATGCCCCGTGTAAACCCTTCAAATACCTGCCAAAGAATTAAAAACCCCAGTGCAAAGGCAGATCTTTTGACCAGTACTCCAAGGAATAAACAAAAGGAAAAGAATCCCATGAGTTTTACAAAGAAGGCGAGTAAAAATTCCAAATCCGAGAATATGATCGAAACCTCATTGTAATCGGAGTAGATAAGCCCCAAGATCAAAGAAACAACGAAAACAAAAATGGTGGAAATCAATGATAATGAGATTACCGTTAAGAACTTAGAAAGGACAAACTCCTTTTTGGAAAGTCCGTCTATCAAATTTTGTTTTATGGTTTTGTTACTGTACTCATTAGACATCATCGAAACGATGACTATAGCCAGGAATAGTTTAAAAAAGGCCGTAATAAAGGTGTTAAAATGCCAGATGTAGGGAAAATTAAAGATCCCTTGCTCCGCTAAGTGAAACTTAATGGGTCCAATGTCGAACTTTATAGCCGCAACCAGTGCTATGGATGTTAGTAATACAAAATATGATATAATTAGTATTTTGCTAGAACGGTTATTCCAGAGCTTAATAAATTCTATTTGCAGAAGCCTTTTCATAAATAATTGTAAAGAAAATTAGTTCGATTGGTTTTTTGTGAGGGTCAAGAATTGTTCTTCCAAACTTTCCTTTCGGTATACCAGATGTGATAAGATGATCCCATGTTTAAATAATAACTTATTCAGTTCTCCCGGATCCATTTTTTCATTCAGTAGTACCGTTATTAATCCATTTTCCTGTTTAATACTTTTAATTCGCTGATCTTCTTTTAAAAGTGCCATCAATTTCTCGGATTCAGTCGTTTTGAGTTCCATAAAACCATGACTCGCCAGCATGCTATCTACCCTTCCGGAATACAGTTTCTGACCTTTCCGCAAAATAACTACATGACTGCAAACCTTTTCTACTTCATCGAGTAGGTGAGAAGCTAATAAAATAGTAGTTCCCTGGGAGGCAATTTTTTTAATGATCTCTCTAATTTGATGAATTCCCTGTGGATCAAGACCATTTGTAGGTTCATCCAGAATTAAAATTTCAGGGTCGTTTAGCAGGGCAGAAGCAATGGCAAGGCGTTGTTTCATGCCCAGGGAAAAAGTCTTGAACTTGCTATCTTTTCGTTCCCATAATCCTACTAATTCCAGTTTATCCTGAATTTTGTCAGGAGAGACCTCTTTGATCTTACATACCAATTTTAAATTCTGCAAGGCCGACATGTACGGATAGAAATTAGGGCGCTCTATAATAGCCCCCACTTTTTTTAATGCCTCATGTGTACTGGTATTGCCATCGAACCAATTAAATGATCCATTGGTGCTGTTCACCACATTGAGTACAATACCTAGCGTTGTAGATTTCCCACTCCCATTAGGCCCAAGAATGCCATATACATTTCCTTTTTCTATGGTAAAGGACAAGTCTTTTACGGCCGTAAGGCCTCCAAATTTTTTGGTAAGGTTAGATACCGTTAGAATCGTTTCCAAATAGGGAGTTGTTTTAGGTAGTTTATAGTAACTTGACGAATAAATCGTTATTTTGTTACAAAACAGCGAAAATTAAGCTAAAATTCCTATGACCCAGCAACGATTAATGTCTAAGAAAAAGCCTTCGTTTCCGGTTTCTAAAAAGCTTGATTCCTTTTTAGATTACTATAACCGAAAAACGGAAATCCCTATTTTTTATGAGGATTTGCTCAGATTTGCCGGATCAATAGTAGTTTATGATGATGATGGAGAAGACACCTTGTGGGTGCGGGCTTACTATTCCGATTCCGAGCGAAAGGAAATTGATTTGAACCTGAAACAAGTGTATTCTATACTTCATTCTGATGGGAGCGACAGTATTTTTGAATACTTGAATGTGGATGCCGTTGATTATTGCACGTTTGGTAATTCAAAACCATTCAGAATTAAAGTTCGAAATATCTTAAATGATAATTTCACCCATTTCTATATAAAAAAGACCGACGCATCGCGTATCTACGGGTTAGAGTTAGAGCACATGCTCTCACCATACAATCTGAATTATCTGGTTCATGGAGACACGCTTATTGAAGAGCATATCGCAGGGATCCCGGGAGATGATTTTATAAAGAATATGTTGCCACATTGTACAGATTCTCAAAAATCACAACTTGCGAAAGAATTTGTAAAGTTTAATGAACGCTGTATGATACAGTTGTTAGGAGATATGCGTTCATACAATTATGTTATTATACCTATCCACGATTTTGATCATGTTGTTTATAAAATTAGAGCGATTGATTTTGACCAGCAGTGCTATGAAGGGAAGTTTAAAGTATATCGACCTCAATTTTTTAAGGAAAACTATAAAATGGTGGAATTGGTATCCAACAGATTACTTGAAAATTCAATTGAACAGTACAAGGTAGAGGAACGCTCTATTGTTGCCAAACGTATCATTAGCACCAATAAGCGTATAAAACGATTGATTACCGCTTGTAAATCAGATACTATTTCGGTGCCGGAGAATGTAGCGTTACTTAAAAAGGAAATTTATGATTTTACGCACGACATGGAATTCAAAAAATGCAAAAACATGGGTGAAATACTTACTCGCACCTTGGACTTCGTTAAACGGAATTATGAAGATGTAACGATGCGACAGATCATTGACTAAAGATTCGTTTTATAAATAGCTGAAGCGTAGGATCTCCCGATCTAATTTTTCATTTCCTTATTAAAATAAATCAGGTAATAGTACATCTGTTTTTCTTCGTCCCACCCTTTTTCTACAAAGCGTTCGGCGGATTCCGGATTTATAAAATCCAATTTAATCTGAATATTGGTATCTAATTGTATGACGTTTTTGATCTTCTTTCTGGAGTCGGTTACTGCCTTATTAGCGATCTGGAAATTGGACACATCTTCTATACTATATTTAGGCCCTTTTTCTACTTTGTAGTGCTTAAATTCAGGAATTAGTTCCGGATTCTCCATAACGTCATTTAAAAACGTAGTTTCTTCAAAGTCATCATTTTTAGCGAAATGGTTCACAGCCCTATTCATAAAAAGTACTTCCTGCTGTTTGTCCTCAGCGGGTAAGACCACATCCTTTGCAAAGTTTTGGCAAAATTTTAAATAATTTTTGGTGTAAAAATTTTCATCTGGCAGCACATTCACTCCTAAAAATTCTTCCAGCCAATACTTGGTATCGTACCGGTTGTTATCTATAGAAAGTACTTTGTAGCCTTCTTCTGCTTGTACATTGAATATGAGGCAGCCCTTATCTAGCTTGTTGAGGTTAACACCGTGTTCTAAGATCATTTCGAGACGCGTTCCTTTTTCCTCAAATTGAAGAAAATTGGATTTAATCTCGCTTTTAAATATCCCTATGGCATCTACCTTCTCATTATCTAGTACTACATCGGTTAAATGGGCAACAAATATTTCACCACTTTTTATATTCGGATGATTAGATTGCTCATACAAATACCTTGCTATCTTTTTGGACTGGGCATGTACTTCTTTAGTGTTTTTGAATATTTCTGTGACATATTGGTATACTTCATTAAAAGCCACATCAGACTCATGAGATAATTTGAAATAATTTTCCTCTTTTTCGCGAAAGGGTTTAAAGAAGAATTCTTTTAAAAGCCCGTTAGTTTCATCGTTCAGACGCTGTACTTCTTCGGATAAAAATATACCTTCACTTTTTGTTTTATTTCCAACACGGTGCAAGGAAAGACTTTCGATTTGGGTATTGAATAGATTTATCATGTAACTATAAATATTTTAGGTTTAAGGCGTAGGATTAGTAGTAAATAAGCAGTAATTAAATTAAGAATTTAGGAAAGGTATCCTAGTTCCAATTTTCATCGAAATCTAAGTCGTCATAGCTTTCAAAGGGTTCTTCAAAATCGAAGGTCGGATCGGACTCAAAATTCTTTTCCGGTGGGGTATCAGGAAGCTCTCCAAAACTAAAGAGTACATGAGGATAGTCAAATCCTTCCACATTTTCAACAATATCTGCCAATTCCACGAAGAAGGTCCACATACTTAAGAAATCGTAGACATATATAAGTTTTGGGGTATCCCTGGTTAGGATGTCCTCCAGAAAAGTTTCGTTCATTAATCTAACATCTGAACCTTTTTCACTCATATCAAAAAGAGCAATTTCCTCTTGTTGATTCCAAGTATCATCACAGGTATAGAAAGACGCCATTTCGTCTCCTAAGAATCCAAAAGCCTGGGTTATGGCATTGTGGAAATCCTCGAGAGAATTTTGAGCTTCAATTTCAATATCTCGGAAAATATCCTCTTTCGTATCAAGAATGATCCGGATTTTATAAATCATGTGTTTAAATTTATTCTAGGTTACAAAGTTACGAAGATTCCACCCTAATTTTTGTTTTTTGCGTTTCCAAAACCAAATAGAATTGAAGACCAAACAGCAATGAAGCGATCACGAGATGAAGTGGCTGACTTCCAAAAGGAAAATCCAAATAGTACATCCCTATCCCGGTTAGAACCTCTACTCCAATCAGCGCTAATACCCAATTTATCTTGTTAAGTTGTAAACTCTTTTTATAGATGGTATAGGCGATAAATACGTTTAGAAGTACCACCAGGATTGAAAAGGATCTATGAATATAAAACTGCAGTTGGGGGTCTAACAGCCAAAGCTCTTTCGCTTGTTCCCCTAGGTAGCTTATTTGGTCATCAATGAACTGTCGCACCTGTGTTCCTATGATGATTTGTATCATAGTTAAGCCAAGGGCCAACCACAATAATAAATTTGTTTTTCTATCGGCCACAACCTCGTGATTCCTGTTATGTGTTTTTTGTAGTAAGAAGATTAAAAGGGCCACAATAAGAAGTGCCATAACCATATGCATGGTAATCTTTACAGGTTGTAGGACAGAATATACCACCGTAGCACCCAACCAGCCTTGAAAGAGCATACCCAGGAGTACAATCCACGAAATAATGGTGATTTTTTTATTGCTTTTCCAATAGGTAATAGACGCTATGGCAAGAAGTAATGTTCCCAGACCGGCAAGTGCACCTAATAACCTGTTGATATACTCTATCCAGGTGTGCGTTGCATTAAAAACTGCATAATCGTGCTTTGTATAGGCAGCCCAATTTGTCTCATCGTACTCAGCGCCAGTGGTTAGATCTTTCTTAGCTACCCTCAGGGCTTCATTGATAATAATAACCTGACCTTTTTCGAATGTCTTTTGTGGTTGCCATTGTATTTCAGAAACTTCTGTAGGTGGAATATAGTAGCCAAAACACTTAGGCCAATCCGGACAGCCCATACCACTCCCTGTCATACGAACTACAGCCCCCGCAACGATGACGAGGTACACAAGAATTAGGGAAACTTTGGCGATGCTATGATATTTCTTTTTCATTTGTCCGTATCATTTTGAAGACTGCAAAAATACTACTCTTTGAAGAAAAGTGAATCTATCTTTTTCCTAAAATTATGTTGTATTGACAAAACAAATAATAGAATTATAGACTAAGGCCAAGTGATGTACCCTTGGCTATCATGAACTTTTTTGCCGCTTCATATTCATTGGGAATTTCACCTTCTAAAATTGCCTCTTTGATTGCTTCCTTTATGATACCAATTTCGCGTGAAGGTTGAAGATTAAAGGTTTGCATAATTTCTTCCCCGCTAATCGGTGGTTGAAAATTACGGACATGGTCACGTGCTTCTACTTCTTCAATTTTTGCCCTGACAACCTTAAAGTTATTTTTATACTTTTTTTGTTTCTTCGGATTTTTGGTGGTGATGTCTGCTTCGCATAATGTCATAAGATTATCAACATTATCACCCGCATCAAAAATTAATCGGCGCACCGCTGAATCGGTAACAAAGTCTTCTGACAGCACAATAGGGCGGGAGCTCATTAGCACCATTTTCTGTACAAATTTCATTTTTTCGTTCAATGGCATGTGTAGCCGTTTGAAGATCTTGTAGACCATTTTGGAGCCCACAAATTCATGAGCGTGAAAGGTCCAGCCTATTTTTTTATCGAAACGTTTAGTGGGTGCTTTCCCAATATCATGCAGTAAAGCCGCCCATCGAAGCCAAACATTGTCTGTATTTTCAGCAATATTATCTACTACTTCTAACGTATGCCAAAAGTTATCTTTGTGGCGTTGTCCTTCCACTTCTTCGATTCCTTGTAAGGCTAATAACTCGGGCAGGAAATATTTCAGAAGAGCCGTTTGGTGCAATAATTTAAAACCTACAGATGGTTTTGAACTGCCTAATATTTTATGAAGCTCTTCTACGATCCGTTCCTGTGAGATGATCTTAATACGATGATTGTTCTCTGTAATTGCCTGCAATGATTGCTGTTGAATTGTAAATCCCAACTGGGTTGCAAATCGAATCGCTCTTAACATACGCAAGGGATCATCAGAATAGGTAATAGCAGGATCTAACGGGGTTCGAATTATTTTATGATCTAAATCCTTAAGGCCTTCAAATGGGTCTAACAACGTGCCGTAATCACGTTCGTTTAAGGAAATTGCCAGGGCGTTTATGGTAAAGTCGCGTCTCTTTTGATCATCGGACAGGGAGCCATCCTCAACTACCGGATTGCGACTATCCCTATTATAACTTTCTTTACGAGCCCCAACAAATTCCAATTCTTTATCCTTGTGCTTTATCATGGCCGTTCCGAAGTTCTTAAAAACAGCTACATCTGGTCGACCCGGTAACAGGGCAGCAACTTTTTTAGCCAAATCTATGCCACTCCCAACGGCAACAATATCTATATCATTGGGTGAATTCCTATTTAAAATTAAGTCTCGTACAAAACCACCAATAACATAACAATCAACAGACAATGCATTTGCAGCTTTCGCTATCAATCCAAAAATTGGGTCTTTTAAAGCTTCTTTAAAGTTGTCTTGCATCATGCTATTTACGAATCACTTTAACCGTTCCATCATTTCCCAATTTTATTATGGAAGATGAGGAGCTATTCTCGGTTTCACGTTGCAAATTTACCACATAGTCTACGCCTTTTAAAATTGCATCACTTATTTTGGAAAAATTTTCAGGAGTCGGTTGACCGGCAATATTGGCCGATGTGGAAACGATAGGTTTTTTAAAGTTATTGATGAGGTATTGACAAAATTTATCCGAAGCAACCCTAATTGCAAGTGTATTGTCATTTGCAATAAGATTTTTAGCAACTCCAACCGGTTTATCATATACAATGGTGGTAGGTTTAGTAGCCATGTCGATGATATCATAGGCCACTTCCGGCACCATTTCTACATGTTTTTCCAACATAGCGTCATTGGCAACCAGACAAATCATTGCTTTTGAGTCGGGTCTTTTCTTTAAGTTATAGATTTTGTCTACAGCCTCCGGATTCGTTGCATCGCATCCAATACCCCAAACCGTATCTGTTGGGTAGATGATGAGGCCACCGTCATTTAGAATTTGTATACATGTATGTATTTCAGACATAAAATTGTCCATAGAATATATCTTTTTAAGTACCCAGATCTAATTTAAAGTGCGCTACCAGATCTGCCCATTGTTTGCTGTTAAAGTCTTTTTTAATATTGACATTCTTAAGCGATATTTTTTGAGAGCCCATTATTGGCACGGCATTTTTAGGTCTGTCTTCTGCTAGTTTACAGGGTGTTCCTTTAAGTAACGACATGCATTTGAACCAGAGGTCGTCTGCCTTAGGAGCTAATTGCATAAATAAGGCTTCATCTGCATACCTGGAATCGAGGGAATGAGGGGGATATAATACGCCTTCTGCACCTATGGTTAAGACCTTTCTGGGATCTTTTTCGGCCTGGGAATTCACCGGCCACTCTGCATAGGGTAGAAATTGCCCTTTTCCGTTAAACCGTATAGCTCGGGTTTGATTCGATAGGATCGTATTTGGATACTGTAATGACGATTCGTACAGCTTGGCAAGCCAGGTTTTTCTATACATTAGATCATCATCGCAGGTAATTATCGCTACATCGGGGTATAAGGCTAACGAATGGATTAATTTCTTGTGTGACACTTCCAAAGGGGTATATCTGATCTCAAACAAGGTATTTTGTAAGCGAGCTAATTTTTGTGGGACATGACCTTCCGAATTCTCATTGATCCACAGAAGTATTTTATGAGGCCGAACTGTTTGGTCCATTAGGCTCCTAATAACCAAATCAACAGATGCCAGTCGCGATTCAATGGTCGTAAGTGAAATAACCACAGGCACTTCCCTTTTAGCAGATGATACGAGCTTCGATACAGGTTTAGATCGTAAACCCAAGGTTCTGGCAATAGCTAAGGGTAGTTCTTTTACTTTCATTATTATAATTTAAAAAAGGTATTAGATCAACATGATTAAATTACAGTTTCAAATGATATCAGGATGCAAATTTCAGTAAAATTGAAAATAGATGCTTTAAAATTCGGTACTAATATCTTTTCAATCTTCCAACTGATAAATTAATAAACTGATTTAAGTTAGTTATTCCTTGTTAATCAGTTAATTAGAAGTTATACCTTCCATTTTTTTTAGTTTTTAATGTGTTATTTAATGGGAAATAAATGAATTATTAATAAAGGTTTCTATTTTTGTGCGATGCAGCAAGTGGTTCCAAAGATATCAATTATTGTAAGCACCTATAATTCAGAGGCCTGGTTAGAAAAGGTTTTATGGGGATTTAATTGTCAGACCTTTAAGGATTTCGAAGTTGTGATAGCGGACGATGGGTCTGGTCCTAAAACCCTAGAGCTCATAGAGGCGATGCAAAAGAAGGTGTTATTTCCTATCGTTTATGTATGGCAAGAAGATGAAGGATTTCAAAAATCTCGTATTTTAAATAAGTCGGTTGAAGCATGTAATGCTGAGTATATAATCATGACCGATGGTGATTGTATTCCACGGGAGGATTTTGTGGAGGTACATTATATTAATAAGGAAAAAGGATATTTTATTTCGGGGGGGTACTATATGCTGCCGATGAATATTTCCAAATTGATTACCAAAGAAGATATTGAAAATCAAAACTGTTTTAAAATTCAGTGGTTAAAGGACAAGGGAATTCCCAAAACTTTCAAAAATAACAAACTTACAGCCAGAGGATTTATCTCGAAATTTTTTAATACCCTAACTCCAACAAATGCAAGCTGGAATGGACATAATTCCTCCGGGTGGAAAAAGGATATTTTAAATGTAAACGGATTTGATGAACGGATGCAATACGGGGGTCAGGATAGGGAATTAGGGGAGCGACTCTTTAATTTTGGGATTAAATCCAAGCAGTTGCGCTACAGTGCGGTCTGTGTTCATTTAGATCACAAAAGGGGGTATAAAACACCAGAGTCTATTGAGAAGAATATGGAAATAAGAAGAACAACTAAAATAAATAAATTAGTTTGGACTCATTATGGCATCACCAAATAATAGGCGAGCTCATTTTTACCTTCCAAACGTTTAAGTTCGCGATATCTTTCCAAAACACCTAGCGCATTCAAATAGCAAATTACACGGCCTTTTTTACCATCTAAGATGCCCAATCTAAGTATATAATGATTGAAGAACTTCCAGGCAGGTTTTAAAATCAAGAATAAATAATTAAAGCTTTTCTCCTTATAAAAATCCTCTTTTGCTTTTAGCCTACCGTATCTCAGCATTTTGGATTTATAATCATCATAGCCTTTGTAGCAATAATGAATCAATTTCTCGCATAGAACCCCAGAGGTCCCATCAACTTCCAATGTTTCATGAACTATCTTCTTGTCAGAAAATTTAGCTTTGTCTTTTTGGAATAATCGATAGTTTTTGTCTGTCTGCCATCCGCTAAAATTCAGGCTTTCTTTTTCAAACATAAAATTTCTAAAGAACCAATAAGCAGCATGCGGATTTTCTTCCAATACAGTAGCTGTAATTTCACTTTGTAAGGCATCCGGAACCACTTCATCGGCATCTAAAAAAAGTATCCAATTATTACTGGCTTGTGATAATGCATATGTTTTTTGAAGCGTAAAATTTTCAAAAGGGTGTTGAATTACTTTAGCCTTAGGATGGTTTAATAGGTATTCGTATGTGCCATCGGTGCTATAGGAATCAATAACAATTATCTCGTCCGCAAAATTTGCAGAATCAAGGCAACGCTCTATATATCCCATTTCATTATAGGTTATAACTAAAGCTGTTATTTTTTGATTCGCTGTTTTCATAGATAAGTAAATAATTTAAGATCGGGTTTCATTAACAAAGTTATAACAATAAAAAAGCTATAAAATTGTCTTTCCTAATAAATTTCCTACAAATTATACCGCCACATTATATTCTCTCAATGCATCGTTTAGCGAAGTCTTTTTATTGGTACTTGCCTTTCGCTGTCCAATTATCAATGCACATGGTACCTGATAATTGCCTGCCGGAAATTCCTTAGTGTAACTCCCTGGTATAACAACTGAACGAGCAGGAACCCTACCTTTAAGTTCTATAGGATTTGTTCCTGTAACATCAATAATCTTAGTGGACGCAGTAAGTACAACGTTTGCTCCTAAAACTGCTTCCTTTTCTACACGCACCCCTTCAACAACAATACATCTACTTCCTATAAAGGCATTATCCTCAATAATAACCGGGGCAGCTTGTAATGGTTCAAGAACACCACCAATCCCTACACCGCCACTGAGATGCACATTTTTACCAATTTGAGCACAGCTTCCTACAGTTGCCCAGGTATCTACCATGGTGCCTTCATCCACATAAGCTCCTATGTTTACATAACTTGGCATTAGAATGGTGCCCGGGGCAATATACGCTCCATGTCTTGCAACAGCATGCGGAACCACCCGAATACCCTTTTCTTTATATCCTCTTTTTAAAGGAATTTTATCATGATACTCAAATATCCCTACTTCCAACGTTTCCATCTTTTGAATTGGAAAATAAAGCACCACTGCTTTTTTAACCCATTCATTAATGATCCATCCTTCTGAGCTTGGTTCAGCACATCGAAGAGACCCCTGGTCTATTAAATCGATGACCTTTCGAATGGCTTCCTGAGTAACTTTATCTGAAAGGAGATTTCTTTGTTCCCAGGCCTTTTCAACTATATTTTTCAACGCTTCCATAGGTACTGTAAAAATTTAGACAAAGATAGTATGAAGGGCCGGAATATGTGAGTGAAATTTATACTTATAACATATTATGCTTTATTTTTGCAAAAAAATTAATTTGGGTAGGATTATTGCATTGGATTATGGCAAAGTGAGGACTGGAATTGCGATTACTGATGAATTACAGTTAATTGCTTCTGGTCTAACCACCGTCCCAACTAAAGAATTAATTCAATTTTTGAAGGAATATACCACGAATGAGGTAGTAGACACTTTTGTAATTGGTGAACCCAAACAGATGGACAATACGCCATCGGAATCAGAGGTATTGATACAGGGTTTTCTAAAGGAGTTAAAGAAAGCATATCCAGACATGCCGATTGTTCGCCAGGACGAACGATTTACTTCCAAAATGGCTATGCAAAGTATGGTAGCCAGCGGAATGAAGAAAAAACAACGACGCAACAAGGAGATAGTAGATGAGATTAGTGCAACGCTTATACTGCAGGCTTATTTGAATAAATACTGATGCATGTTCAGAGACACAGAGATTCTTATTCGGCGAAAGGTTAGACAGTATTTTGATTTTTTATTTAGGTGGCTAGACAAGAGAAGATTAAAGAAAAAAGAGTTTGTAATTATTAGTAAAAATTGTTGGGGGGGTCAATTATATCAATGGTTAGGGATACCTTACAATACACCATTTGTAGGCCTTTTCCTTTTTGGACCTTGTTACATTAAATTACTGGAACGATTTGATTATTATATTCAACAGGAACTGGTATTTATAGAGCATTCTAGATATAAAACCTATTTAAAACATAAGTATCCCATTGGCCTTTTAGGGGATCTGGAAATTCATTTTCAACATTATGCCGATGAGGAGGAAGTAAGAGATAAATGGAAACGGCGTATAAAGAGAATGAATTTAGTAGAAAACAAAGACAATTTCTATTTTACTATATGTGAGCGAAGAGAAACGGATGAGGAGATCATTAAACAATTTCACAGCTTACCATTTAAAAATAAAATTTCATTTTCTTTAGATCACATTAAGAATTTAAATAATAATCAACATATTCAGGTAGATCCATCCAATAAAAAGAAGGATGCCAGGTTTTACAATGGTAAAAAATTATTTAAGCTTACTTTTATGTATGTGGATATAATTAACTGGATTAATACCGGAACCGTTTTAAGAACAAGATTTAAGCAATAAAAAAGACTATAGATGATATTACCTATTGTAGCCTACGGCGACCCTGTACTGCGAAAAGTTAGCGTAAACATTGAAAAGGAATACGAGGGGTTAGAACTGCTTATTACCAATATGTGGGAAACCATGTATAAGGCAAATGGTGTAGGACTTGCTGCGCCACAGATTGGACGTGCAATACGCTTGTTTATAGTAGATACCTCACCCTTTGCTGAAGATGACGAGTTATCCAAAGAAGAACAGAACCAACTAAAGTCTTTTAAAAGAGTTTTTATTAACGCACATATTGAGGAAGAAACTGGTAACAACTGGACCTTTAACGAAGGATGTTTAAGTATTCCGGATATCAGGGAAGATGTTTCCAGAAAGGATACAATAACAATTCACTATTTAGATGAAGACTTTAAGGCACATACCGAGACCTATGATGGCTTGCTGGCAAGAGTTATTCAGCACGAATATGACCATATTGAAGGTATCTTATTTACAGATAAGATTTCTACATTAAAAAAACGTCTTCTAAAAGGCAGGTTATCTAATATCACAAAAGGTAAGATAGAGGTAGATTATAAAATGCGTTTTCCATTATTAAAAAAAGGAAGATAGTCATACGCAAACCAGATAAAATTTACATATTTGCGCCGTAATTAGAACAATCAATGAGCTTAGACAAAATATTATCCATCGGAGGGAAACCGGGATTATTTAAATTACTTACCCAAACACGCACCGGGTTTGTGGCAGAATCACTTTTAGATGGTAAGAAGATTACTGTTGGCATGGCAAGTAATGTTAGCATACTCTCTGAGATTGCTATTTTCACACTCGAAGAGGAACTTCCACTAAAACAGGTTTTTCAAAAAATTCAGGAGAAAGAAAATGGTGGGGTAACTTCTATCGGGCACAAAGAAGAAAAAATAAAGCTAGAAGAATACTTTTTTGATATTGTTCCAAATTATGATGAGGACAAAGTATATCCCAGCGATATAAAAAAGGTGATCCAGTGGTATAATCTTTTGCACAACAATGGGATAACCGATTTTACTTCAGAAGAAGATGTACCAGCTGAAACAGAAGAGACATCTAAAGGAGAGTAGTTAACCTTTCATCCTTTAGTTACGAAGCAGGGGCCATTCAATTAAACAACTTCTTACAATATTTCTCTATATTAGGGGCTAATTTTAAATTAAGCTCCACATGTATCGTTCATTATTTCTGAGTATTATTATGTTTCTTGGTTTTGTTTTAAACCAAAATATGTACGCTCAAGAAGAGACCACTCCCAAAGATTCTCTTAAAAAAGCTACCAAAGAATTACCCTTGGAACCCGAGCGCACCATTTCTTTTACAACAGATAAAGGAACATGGATGTCGCTGGATGTAAGTCCGGATGGGACTACGATCATGTTCGACTTAATGGGGGAACTATACAGCATACCTATTACAGGAGGTAATGCAACTTCTATTACTAGTGGAATAGCCTATGAAGTGCATCCCAGATATAGTCCAGATGGAAAATCTATCGTGTATATCTCAGATAAGAGCGGTTCGGACAACGTGTGGACCATGAATCTATCCACGAAAGAGGAAACTCAAATAAGCAAAGATTCAAGACATAATTTCTTTTCGGCAGAATGGACACCAGATGGCGATTATATTGTTGGCGCAAAAGGAAGAAGAAATATCAAGTTTCAAATTTATCATAAAGAGGGCGGCTCGGGCAGTCAATTGTTTGGGGAACCAAAAAACCTGAAGGTCATAGATCCTGCGTTTGGGGCAGATGGGAAACTGCTTTATTTCTCTCAAAGACGGAATGCATGGAATTATAATGCTCAATTGCCTCAGTATCAGATAGGCACATACGATATGGAAGATGGTGATATGGCAGTCATTACTTCCAGATACGGTTCGGCATTTACACCTACTTTGTCTATAGACGGCAACTGGTTGGTCTACGGTACCCGTTTTGAAGCGGAAACAGGATTAGTTCTTCGCAACTTAAAGACAGGCAAAGAAGACTGGCTTGCTTATCCGGTTCAACGAGATGAACAAGAATCCATTGCAGCGTTGGGAGTTTTGCCTGGAATGTCGTTTACACCTGATAGTAAAAATTTGATTACCTCCTATGGTGGAAAGATCTATTCTATTGCACTCGGGTCAAATTCTGCTACAGAAATTCCATTTAGTGTAGATGTATCTTTGGAATTAGGACCCAGGTTAAAATTTAATTATCCAATAGAAGACAAAGCAGATGCTTTTGTAACACAAATACGAGATGCAAAACCATCACCAGATGGTAGCATGCTAGCTTTTACCGCCCTTAATAGGTTATATGTTATGGAAATGCCCAATGGAACTCCTAAACGTTTAACTGATGCGACATATACAGAGGCAATGCCAAGTTGGTCACCAGATGGTAGCTATTTGGTCTACACTACCTGGAAACAAGGAGGAGGACATCTTTATAAGATTAATGTAGACGGCAGACCAAAGGCTGTTCAGCTGACCCAAAAGCCTGGAATTTATTCGTATCCGGAATGGTCATACAGTAAGAAACGTATTGCCTTTCATAAAGGTGCCACACAAACATATGAAGATGCAATTGGTCCAGTTGCGAGTCGTACGCAGGAAGATCTGGTTTGGATCTCTTCCGATGGAGGCCCTATTCAGTTTATAGACAAGACAAAAGGGAGACAACTACCACATTTCACCAAAGTAGATGATAGAATTTATTTAAGTCATGGAACTAAAGGACTTATCTCTATTCGATGGGATGGCAGTGATGAAAAGGAACACCTTAAATTAAAAGGGATCGAGACGTTTGGTTCACAGGATATCTTTGGTAAAGATCATTTTGATGGTAGGGAGAATAGTTATTTACCTATGATCGATGACGATAGGGAAGAAAATGACAAGGCATCCAGGCCATCGGAAGTAAGGATATCTCCAGATGGTACAAAGGCATTGGCACAAATCAATAACGATATTTTTACAGTTACCATTCCTCGATATGGTAAAACACCTACTGTATCTGTTGCATCTGCTGATAAAGCCGCATTTCCTGCGATGAAGTTAACCGTTATGGGGGGAGAATTTCCTGCATGGGCCTCCGACAGTAAAAAAGTACACTGGTCTTTGGGAACAAGTCATTTTAGATATGATTTGGAAGCCGGGAAGCAGTTTAAGGATAGTGTTACAGCTGCAAAGAAAAAAGAGAAAGAGCTAAAGAAAACTGAAAAGTCGACTGATTCTACAAAAACTGATAAGGAGGAAGAGGAGGAAGAAGATAAAAAGGATAAAAAATTCACAGCTGATGAATTTAAGATAAAGGTTTCCTATAAAAGAAGTATTCCAACGGGTAGCTTGCTACTTAAAGGAGGAAGAATCCTTACTATGAAGGGAGATGAGGTAATTGAAAATGGGGATATTTTAATCGAGAATAATCGTATAAAAGCAATAGGTGCATCAGGAAGCCTAGTCGTTCCTTCAGATGCTTCTGTAATAGATGTACAGGGGAAAACATTAACTCCTGGTTTTGTGGACACGCATGCCCATATGTGGCCTAACTGGGGTATTCATAAGAATCAGGTTTGGATGTACTCTGCGAACCTGGCATATGGAGTTACAACAACACGCGATCCACAGACAGCCACTACAGATGTGCTTACATATTCAGACATGGTAGAAGCAGGTATGTTACATGGTCCACGTGTGTATAGTACAGGTCCCGGAGTTGGTTTTTGGAAATATAAAATAAAAAGCTTGGACCATGCCAAAGAAGTTTTAAAACAGTACAGTGAGTATTACAACACCAAAACCATCAAAATGTACCTTGTTGGGAATCGTCAACAACGGCAGTGGATCATTATGGCAGCGAAGGAATTGGAGTTGATGCCCACCACGGAAGGGGGGCTCGACTTTAAACTGAATATGACCCAACTTCTTGATGGATATCCAGGGCATGAACATTCCTTACCTATTTATCCAATCTATGAGGATGTGGTAAAAACGATTGCTGAGGCTAAAATGGCTGTAACACCTACATTACTGGTATCATACGGTGGGCCATGGGCAGAAAACTACTATTACTCCAGAGAGGACGTATGGACAGATGCTAAGCTGCAGTATTTCACCCCTTATGAAGAGTTAGCTCAAAAATCGAGACGAAGACCGGGATGGTTCATGGATGAGGAACATGTTTTTAAAAAGCATGCAGTTTTCATGAATGATTTGGTGAAGGAAGGTGGACTTGCAGGTATCGGAAGTCATGGACAGTTGCAAGGCTTAGGATATCATTGGGAACTGTGGTCTGTTGCGAGTGGAGGCATGGATAATTTGAATGCATTAAAAGTGGCTACCATACAAGGTGCAACGGCACTTGGACTAGAAGGTGATCTTGGCAGTCTTGAGGTAGGTAAATTGGCGGATATTCTAATATTAGATAAAAATCCGTTGGATAATCTGAGAAACACCAATACGTTAGACCATGTTATTAAGAATGGTAAAGTATACGACGCCAATACATTAGATGAGGTATGGCCTGAGGCTAAAAAGGCAGATAAGTTTAATTGGCAAACCAAAAAACCAGCTGGTTTACCGGGAATAGATAAATAATAGTAAACGATATTGAGTTAATTAAAAAGGACGTCGCAAGACGTCCTTTTATTTTTATTGAGAAGTTTCCTTAATAAAAGTGGCAACCTCTTCTTTGAACTGTTTCATAGAAGGTGGATGGGTATACATCATATGACCTGCTTCATAATATTTCATTATAATGTTGTCTTTAATCTCCTTGGTGAGTCCCATATGATTAATACTATGCTCTACACCGTAAAAAACGGTAGCAATGTCATAAATACCATTTAGAATTAACACCTTCATATTCGGATCGCGAGACATGGCTTGGGCCATGTCATTACTGGTGTTGATTGCTGCCTGTGTTCCCCACATATCATTGCCTGTATGTTTCCAGTCCCATTCAAACCCTTTTCTTCCATAAGCAGAAGTGGCATATCGTAAAGACTTATTCACCTTAAGTTCTCTGTACAAATAATCTAAGAATCCTGCAGTATATGCCGGTGAAATAGCAGCACTTTGTGGGTCATGGGAGCCTTCCTGCGACAGCAAATCCTGGTTGATCCCTGTAAAACGCGAATCTAAACGTCCTACTATTTCGCCTTTATCCCGAAGGAACTCAGCAAAGAATTCGCTGGCCGTGACTCTCAGATCAGCCTTTAACCAATAATCCGCGGAAGTACCGGTATAGCTTGCCAGTTTAGACGCCATTGACTGCTTGTCAGTATCAGAAAGCTGATCCCCTTTAAATAAGGCCGGAGTGTATTCTTGTTCAGTGAATGTCCGTATTTCTTCCAGGAAAGCATAGACATTTTCTGGTTTGTTTGGCACCATATCATGATACCAAGCTGTGGCCGCATAGGTAGGGAAATGAACAATATAAGGAAGGTCATCATTCGGTGGAAAAAGAAGGGTTCTTAGGTCGAATACAGCAGATACCATGATGACTCCGTTCATGGCGATGCCATCATTCAATAATTTGTTCATGAGGCCAGCATTCCTAAAGGTACCGTAACTTTCGCCCAGTAAGTATTTAGGGCTGTTCATACGGTCATTATGAATGAGGAATTGGGTGATAAACAGGGAAAGACTTTTTATGTCCTGATCTACCCCCCAGAAATCTTTGAATGTAGCTTTTCCCAAGGGGACACTTAAGCCTGTCCCTACAGGATCTATCATAACCAGATCTGCCACATCCAAAATGGAGTAATTGTTATTCACTAGTTTATAGGGTGCCGCAGGAGTAGATACAGGGTCGTTAACTACAATCCTTTTTGGACCTAAGATTCCCATGTGCAACCAGTAAGATGAAGAACCAGGACCTCCATTATAGGCAAAGACTATAGGTCTTTTTCTTGTATTGATATCTCTTTTGTCACCTTTGGTGTAATAGGTGTGTCCCATAAGTGCCAAAGGTTTATTATTCTCATCCCTTATCTGAAAGGTTCCGGCTTGGGCTGTTAGGTAGATAGTCTTTCCATTAACTACCACACTTTGCATCGTTGTGGACACTTCTGCCTTAGGGATAGAATCGATTTTAGATTGTGCTTGCAAGGTGCTAAACACTAAAAAAGAAGCGATTAGAAGAGTTGTTTTCATGATTATTGGGTTTTAAAGTGGTTGGTGAAATAATTATTGTGACCTTAATCCTTTAATATTTCTTTGTACTTAAGGTTGGTTTTTTTCCAGTCGATTAGGGGTGAAGGATAGTATTTTACATTCATTCTATCCAGATATGGGGTCTGATTGGCCAGACGCACTTTAAAGCTTTCCCAATCTCTATTTTCTTCTATACTCCAGCTTAATTCAGAATAGCCGATCATTCTGGGAAAAGCAAGGTATTCTAGTTCTTCTATAGTACTTATGGTCTCTGACCACAATGGGGCTTCTACCCCTAGAATAAGTTCTTTTGGGATGTTATTTACATAGCGCTCAGGTGTCCAAATATAAGCTGAATCCACTGGTATATAGGCTGCCCAGTGCAACCCAAACTTAGAGAGGGTGTCGTATTCCATGTCTAAATACGCTTTTTTTGCAGGGGATAGGATTACCTTCATGCCCTTCTCAATAGCCGTTGTGGCATTTGTTTCATTGTCCCAAAATTGGGCAATAGAACTACTATCCATTTCGGCCTGGGCAACCTCATCCCAACCTATCATTCTTTTACCATATTTCTGAACAATTTTTTCAACTCTGTTTACGAAATAGAGGTAATCTGGTTTTTTGGTCGCGTGACTTTCATCTCCTCCAATGTGAAAATAAGGGCCGGGAGTAATCTCCGATAGTTCCCTAACTACATCATCTATAAACGAGTAGACAGTATCCTTACGCGTATCGAAGGTGCTAAATCCTACTCTGGTACCCTGATATAATTGTGGTGTTTTACCGTTTCCATTTAGAAAAGGATAGGATACAGAGGCCGCATTAGTATGGCCAGGCATATCAATTTCAGGAATAATGGTCATATAGTGTTCTGCAGCATAGGAGACAATATCCTTGTAGTCTTCCTGTGTAAAAAAGCCTCCTGAAGCACCACCAACTTCTGTGCTACCCCCAATTTCTGTGAGTTTTGGCCAGGATTTAATTTCAATTCTCCATCCCTGATCGTCCGTGAGATGCAGATGCAATACGTTTATTTTATAGTATGCCAGTAGATCTATATATTTCTTCACATCCTCCACACTAAAAAAGTGACGAGCGACATCTAGCATAGACCCGCGGTATTCAAAGTTTGGAGCATCTGTAATAGTACCTGTTGGTATAGGCCATATGCTTTCCAGAGCCAGGGTGTCATTGCTTATTTCCGGAATAAGTTGCCGTAGGGTTTGTATCCCTCTAAAAGCACCATCTGCTGTTGGTGCGCTAAGTACTATGGAGTCTTTGGCGATATACAACTGGTAGGCTTCATTATTGGGCCAATCCCCATCTTGTTTTTTGGTGATGAAAATGGTCGATTCTGAATATTTTACATCAGATTCATTCAGCGATAATAAAAGTCCGGTTTTATCCTGAATCTTATCTGAAAGAAACTTTCCTATGTTTAGAAACTCAGTTTCTTCGGGCGAAACCTGAATGGTCGTAAATTGATCTAATGCAAATCCGCTAAGAGTTGCAGTCATCGCTGTGGGCTTGGGAATCAGATGCTCCTTCAGGAGATCTGTTTCAGGCATTGCAATGTCTCTTTTGTTGTTTTGACAGGCTATGATAAGCAATCCCAAAATACTGTAAATAAATCCTTTAGCAACTAATTTTTTTATAGTCATGTATTGTTCATTTTAAATGTTCTCGTATTACCTCATACCAAAGGTCATACCCATCAGTATTCATATGAAGTCCATCTTCAATAAATAATGATTTCTTTAATTCCTGCCCTTCAAGCATGGTATCCCAGACATTGGCATAAGCCACAGAAGCATCCTTTTCGGCAAGTTTTTTTAGTTTTCTATTGAATATTTTATATTTTCTTTTGAGATGCCAGCGTACCAGGCTTGGTTTTACTGAGATTAATACAATACTGGATTGCTTGTTGTGCTGTTTTATTAGCTGAATAATTTTTTTGGTAGTTCGAATAACATTGTTTGGCCTTTTTCGCTCAAAAATGTCATTATCCCCTTCGTAGATAAATACTTTTTTTGGTTGATATTTTAAGATCAACTTATCTGAATACACCAATAAATCAGATGCTTGAGAACCTCCAAATCCGGTGTTGATGATTTGATGGTCAGGAAATAAATCTTCTAAACCTTCCCATAGACGAATGCTAGAACTTCCTGTAAATACAACAGTTTCAGCACTATCATCCCAAATAGAATCATATCGCTGTTCAATACTGCGCACTTCATCTTCCAATCTGGCCGGGTCCTGTGCAACAGTGCATAGGGGTATCATTCCAAGGAGTATAAAAGCAATTCTTTTCATGCAATAAAAATGAACGTACAAGATACCTTTATTTTGATGATTGGTCAATAGTAGTTTCCGGTTACTTACTTCTTAGGAGTTGTGATCCCTTTTGAAATAGACCAGACGTAAATTAGATCTATCCAGGAATCTAATAGAAGGTTTTGGTTTTTCATAATATTTTTATTTTTTCAAAAAAAACCTACATTTGACTTACTAACTAAATGAACATTCCTTTGAAAAAAATACCCTGTTGGCTGCTTGTACTCTTTTGTTTTTCTGCAAGTGTAAGTATTGGACAAAATAAAGGATATACATACCAAGAGGATCGCCCTACAGTTAAAGCTACAAAATTAGTTACACCACCTGTGGTGGATGGGGAAGTGATTACCGATGAGGTTTGGACAGCCGTTTCGGCCATAGGGGATCTTGTACAGACGCAACCCAACTATGGGTATCCTGCAAGCGAGAAAACAACTATCAGGATTGCCTATACGGATGATACCTTTTATGTTTCGGTTGTTTGTTATGATAAACGACCCAAGGATCTGGTAGTATCCGATGCTCGTAGAGATGCGAACCTGGACAATACAGATTCTTTTATTTTTATAGTGGACACTTATAAAGATGGACAAAATGGATTCATTTTTGGAACCAACTCCCAAGGAGTTGAATATGATGCACAGGTAGATAATGAAGGTCAGGGTAATTTTAATGCAAACAGGCAACAAGGGGGTACCATAGGTGGATTTAACCTTAATTGGGATGCGAGCTGGGAAGTTCAAACACAAGTGGGCGATTTTGGTTGGAGTGCAGAATTTGCCATACCATTGCGTACGTTGCGGTTTCAATCCGGAAAGGATTGGGGGATTAATTTTAGAAGAAACATTCGGAAGAGTAACGAGATTGTCTATTGGGCGCCAATACCTTTAGGATTTACGTTGAACAGACTTTCCTTAGCAGGGACCCTTACTAATCTTGATCTTAGAAGTCCCGGAAACTTAAAATTTATTCCTTATGTATTGGGAAAACTAGAAAAGGATTATGAACAGGTAGATTCATCTTTAGATTTTTCTCCGGATGTTGGGGGAGATATAAAATATAGTATTACACCAAGCTTAACTCTCGATGTTACGTATAATACAGATTTTGCTCAGGTTGAGGTAGATGACCAACAAGTGAATTTAGATCGCTTTAATCTATTTTTTCCTGAAAAGCGACCCTTCTTTCTGGAAAATGCAGGCTTATTTACCGTAGGAAGCCCCGGAGAAGTAGATTTGTTTTTTAGTCGCAGAATAGGAATTGGTGAGGAAGGTAATTTAGTCCCTATTATTGGTGGCGCCCGACTTTCAGGTAAATTAAACAGAACCAATGTAGGTCTTTTGTCTATGTTCACGGAAGATGTGGATGAAGCAGGGATCGATAAAAATAATTTTAGTGTGGCCCGGGTGAATCATGAATTTAAAGGCCGGTCTGCATTGGGTGCTGTCATGATTAATCGTTCAAGTTTGGAAACCGATAATGACTATAACCGGACGGTTGCCATAGATGGAAAACTTGGACTGGGAAATAAGGCTCGAATGTCCGGGTTTTATGCCCGTACATATGATCCAAATGATACGATTAATGCCCATGCATTTAAATTTCAGACAGATTACCTATGGAATAATTGGGAGATGCGAGTTGCTTATACAGAGGTAGGACAAGGGTTTAATCCGGAGGTCGGATTTCTGTTGCGCTCTGCATTTAGAAAACCTGAAGCTTTGGTATTATACAGGTTACGTCCTAAAAATGAAAATTCTAAAATACTGGAACTACGCCCGCATGTTTCTTATCGTGGGTACTGGGATTTTGACGGATTTCAGGAAACAGGTTTCTTGCACTTAGATAATCACTGGGAATTTAAAAGTGGCCTGGAGGTTCATACCGGAATGAATATAACTACGGAAGGGGTAGTAGATGATTTTGATATATCTGATGGAGTCACAATACCTGCCGGCACCTATAACCATACGGAAGGGCAATTGGTATTATTTACCAATCGCAGTAAACCAGTATCTATTAATGTTAGATCTGTAATGGGGGGGTCTTTTGGAGGTTCGCGTTATTTGAATAGCGGTACCATAAGTTTTCGTCAGGGAGATAATCTAAATTTGGATTTAACGTACCAGAATAACCAATTTGATCTACCGGGTGGCGACTTCTCCGCAAATATTTTCAGGAGCCAGTTGTCATATGCCTTTACTCCCAGTATTTATTTACAGGGACTGGTTCAAAATAATACAGTAAATAAACTTTGGGCAGTTAATTTCCGTTTTAGTTGGTTAAAACGGGCCAATACAGGACTTTTTATAGTCTACAACCATAATTTTATAGATGGAAGTCCATTTAACAATAGCTTTATCATAAAATATACACGTATGTTGGACCTTGTGAAGTAGGGAAAAGATAGGGTTACTCCTGAAGCTCAGGATACGCTACCTTTTGACTGATTTCGGGGATATTACCCTTATATTCCTTCCCACGGAGTCGATCTACTGTATAGGCCTCTAATTCCTCCTCCGGGTAAGAGCGAATAAGTTCCTGTATGGCTTTGATGTCTACGTCATCTTCAATTGAGATTAACCACTTATCTTCCATTCCTTCAGGCAGTATTACAGGCATTCGTGGTCCTTGTAGTTTCGGATTATTGTGAATTTTTGCCATCATGGGATTGGCCCCGGTGGTGACAATAGAAAAAGTACTTAGTAGTTCTCCTGTAACCGGATCATTCCATTTGTTCCATAATCCGGCGAAAGCTATGGGATTAGCATCTTTTTTATGTACGAAATAAGGATAAGTCTTCCCTTTGAAATGGTGGTGCTCATAAAATCCGTCGACATATATAATGCACCGGTAATATCTTGCTGAAGTTCTGAATGCGGGTTTTTCAAAAATGGTTTCACCTCTCGCATTTAGGGTGTTGTTCCAGATCTTTTTTAGTTGAATGCGATCCTTTACCCAATGTGGTACCAGCCCCCACGTAGCAACTACAGGTTCATAAGGAGCAGCATCGGTATAAATAAATAGTCGTGGATGCTGAAATCCGGTAGCGTGGTGAATAGGTAAGTCTGTTAATGGAGCTAATTTTTGCTCAATCTCTTGTATGGCAATTTCATCGTTATATTGCCTGGCTCTTTTGAGTTGCGCCTCTAAACTTGCTTTGATATCATAACACATAGCGACTTACTTATTGTAATCCATAACCGGGTCCTTTTACGAATCTTCCCGGGGTAGCGCCAGTATGGTCCCCATCTTTTAAGACCTGAGTACCATTCACCAGTACATGGATCATACCTGTGGCGTATTGATGTGGCTTTTCAAAGCTGGAAATGGCCCGAATACTATCGGCATCGAACATCACTATGTCGGCATAATTACCTTCTTTTAAAGCCCCTCTTTTTTTGAGTTTTAGGTTAGTAGCCGGGAGGGTGGTTAACTTATAGATAGCATCTTCCAGCGGAATTACCTTCTCTTCTCGAACAAAATGACCAAGTAATCTTGCAAAAGAACCATAGGCCCTGGGATGTGTGCTTTGTTCCAAAAAGACTCCTTCGTTTGTATAAGAACCGGCATCCGAACATATCGCCATGTAAGGCAGGGCTATTTTCTTTTTGATATTCTCCTTAGACATAGAGAAGTAGACCACCTGAATTCTACTATCATCCTCATAAATTAAGTCTACTACGGCTTCATTTGCCGAGATATTCCGATCCTTGGCTACATCTGCCAACGTTTTCCCGATGAGCGTTCTCATTTCCTTATTTCGGAACCCTACTAACAAGATATTTTCCGGGGGAACATGGAAATCTATTTCATCCATCATCTTTTTGCGTTGTGCAGGCTGGGCTATTAATTCCATAGTGCTATTGTGTCCACCTTCTTTAGCCCAGGAGGGAAGTAGTACATTAAGACCTGTAGAACTGGCATTGTACATATACATATCCGTTGTGATTGGAAGTCCCTGGGCTCTGGCGTCATTAACCAGTTGTATGGCACTATCTAATAAATGCCAATTTTCATTTCCTGAAGCCTTAAAATGGTAGATTTCTGATCGTATATCAGCTTCTTTGGCAATAGTAATCAGTTCTTGTACAGCTTCTAATAATTTTCCTTCTTCATCCCTAATATGAGAAACATACATACCGTCGTACTCAGAAACAATGCTGGCTAATTCTATGATCTCTTCCGTTTGTGCATGTCCACTGGGAACATAGATTAAGGAAGTAGATAACCCAACAGCACCTTCTACCATGGCTTCTCGCACAAGGCCTTGCATTTGTTCTAATTCTTCTTCAGTAGGGGGTCTGTTTTGGTAGCCCATGACATATTCCCGTAACGTACCATTACCTATGAAAGAAGCAACATTGGTTGACACCCCTTTGTCTTCTAAAAATTGAAGATACTCTCCCAAGGACGTCCAGGGGATATCATAAGTAATAGTCTGTTGCCCATCTTTCATGTCTTCCTTCATGGCATCATTAAGTGGTCCCATGGAATGGCCTTCTCCTAAAATTTCGAGGGTTACTCCCTGGCGGATATCTCCTTGTGACCTGCCGTCTTCTATGAGCGACACATTGGCCCAGCTCAGCATATTAATAAACCCTGGGGCAATAGTGAGTCCGGTGGCATCAATTTCAATTTTTCCTTTAGCGTCGGTTAGATCTCCCATTGCGGCAATGGTATCTGCATTAACCCCTACGTTGCCTATATAACCAGCATTCCCGGAACCGTCAACGATGGTTCCATTTTTTATTAGGATGTCATACTCTTCAGAGGAAGAACAGGCCACAAAAAATAGGATCAGAGCAAATAACAGAAGCGAATAAAGACGTTTCATAGGGATAGATTTTAGTTAAGCAGTTGTTTAAAATAGGATCTTAGGTGTTCCCTTAAAAATACTGCAAAAAATGGGCATGCCCAAAACTTTCATCTTTGTACTTTTACGCAAATTTAATTTCAATGAATTCGCGTGAATCACAATTAGAGGCATTTGATCGTCTACTCACCATAATGGACGAATTACGTGCCCAATGTCCCTGGGATAAAAAGCAGACGATGCAAACGCTCCGACATTTAACCATAGAGGAGACCTATGAACTGGGCGATGCTATTTTAGATGCTAATCTTCAGGAAGTTAAAAATGAATTAGGGGATTTGTTGCTGCACATTGTTTTTTATGCCAAGATAGGATCGGAGACCGGTGATTTTGATATGGCTGATGTTATTACTTCAATTTGCGATAAACTAGTTCACAGGCATCCTCATATTTATGGAGATGTAGAGGTGGCCGATGAGGAGGAAGTTAAAAAGAACTGGGAGAATTTAAAACTGAAAGAAGGGAAGAAAAGTGTCTTAGAGGGAGTACCCTCAAGTTTACCTTCTTTGGTGAAGGCAAATCGGATACAAGATAAAGTTTCGGGCGTAGGATTTGATTGGGAACGGCCAGAACAGGTTTTTGAGAAGTTGCAAGAAGAACTTGGTGAATTACAGGAAGAGATAACAAATGGGTCTCAAGACAAGATGGAAGCGGAGTTTGGGGATGTGCTATTTTCAATGGTAAATTATGCGCGTTTTCTAAATATCGATCCTGAGAATGCCCTGGAACGGACCAATAAAAAATTTATAAAGCGCTTTCAATATTTAGAATCCAAGGCAAAAGAAGCTGGGAAATCTTTAAAAGAAATGACCCTGGCCGAGATGGATGTTCATTGGAATGAGGCCAAACAACTATAAGTAAGGCCAAACTAATTATTGAAGTTTACGCACTAATAAAAACCAATACGCTTGCTACAACAATACACAAAGGAATTCAGATATAATGTTCGCCTTTCCGTTCCGGTAATTTTAGGAATGCTAGGTCATACATTTGTAGGGCTGGCAGATAATATAATGGTGGGGCAATTAGGTACGGCAGAGCTTGCAGCTGTATCCCTGGGGAATAGTTTTGTTTTTATTGCCATGTCTTTGGGAATTGGTTTTTCTACGGCAATTACGCCCCTTGTTGCAGAAGCAGATGGTGCCGGCAAAAAAGATGAGGGAAAAAGTGCCCTAAAGCACGGGTTGGTGCTATGTACAATCCTGGGGTTTGCACTTTTTGGTGTCACCTTGCTGGGGAAACCCCTTATGTATCTTATGGATCAACCACCGGAAGTAGTTACACTGGCGATCCCTTACCTGGATCTGGTAGCTTTCTCTTTGGTTCCGTTAATAATGTTTCAGGCATTTAAACAGTTTTCGGAAGGGCTTTCTCAAACTAAATACCCTATGTATGCTACGATCATAGCTAACATACTCAACATTATACTCAACTATCTATTGATCTTTGGGACCTTTGGTTTTCCTAAAATGGGAATTATAGGAGCGGCTATTGGCACCCTGGTTTCAAGAGTGGTTATGCTACTGTTTTTATGGTACCTTTTAAATAAAAAGAAGAAATTTCATTTCTATGTTACCGGGTTTAATTTTAGAAAATTAGAAAGAAGGGTAGTGGATAAAATTATTAGCCTTGGTTTTCCTTCGGCTTTACAAATGTTTTTTGAAGTAGCCATATTTACTGCAGCTATTTGGCTGAGTGGGGTGCTTGGTAAGAATCCACAGGCGGCCAACCAGATAGCACTAAACCTTAGCAGTATGACCTTTATGTTTGGAATGGGGCTTGGCGTGGCAGCTATGATTAGGGTCGGGAATCAAAAAGGGCTTAATAACTTTACTGAATTGAGGCGTATAGCCCAATCTATCTTTTTTCTTACCCTGCTTTTGGAAATAGGATTTGCAGCCTTGTTTCTGGTATCCAGACATTGGTTTCCAACAATTTATCTGGATGTAAATGACTTGAGCAATCAGGCAGATAATATGGAGGTTATTGCACTGGCAGCCCAGTTACTTTTGGTAGCAGCATTTTTTCAAATATCGGACGGATTGCAAGTGGTAATTCTTGGGGCCTTAAGAGGACTACAAGATGTAAAAATCCCTACACTCATTACGTTTATTGCCTATTGGTTGATAGGGTTTCCTATAAGCTATTACCTTGGTTTGCATACATCTTTGGGAAGCATAGGTATTTGGGTTGGTCTTCTAGCCGGACTTACCGCATCGGCAATTATGTTGTATATTAGGTTTAATTATTTAACAAAAAAATTAGCAGCGATTTAAGGTTTTTAATCTTATAACGTCTTAGCATATTATAAATTAATTATTCTATGGAGGTACCAAAATTTTTACTGGGGGATAACACAGATCATCCTTCTGCAATTTTTGTCATTCACACCGAATATCCAAGGTTTATTATCAATTTGGAGAATGATGAGGTGCAGTGGCTCGAAGAATTTTCTCCTGAAGATGAAAAAGACCTTGCTTCGGAAGCAAGAGATCTTGTAGAAGATGCTACCTCATTTTATGACAGGGAAGTTTCCCGTTACGAAGATTAGTATGCTTGAAGAACTCCTGAAACTCGACAGAGAATTATTTTTATTTCTAAATAATCTGGGCACTCCCGGTTGGGATGGTTTTTGGATGTTTGTTACGAACAAATGGAGTTCTATTCCGTTGTATGTTATATTATTGATAATTGTCTACAGAAACTACGGTCTGAGGAAAACACTTTTTCTATTGGCGGCCATAGCACTATTAATAACCGTCACAGACCAACTGTCTAATTTTTTCAAAATGGGGGTTCAAAGACTACGACCATGTTATGACACGGATCTCGAAGGAATGATGCGTCTTGTGAAATCGTCATGTGGGGGTAAATTTGGATACTTTTCTGCGCACGCAGCCAATTCTTTTGCAATAGCTTTTTTCTTTTCCTTTCTGTTTAGATCCCGGTATGTTTTATTACCCTGGATACTTATTCTATGGGCGATATTGGTGGCTAGTAGCAGAATCTATATAGGGGTGCACTTTCCTCTAGATGTTATGTCGGGAGGGCTGATAGGAATTCTAATGGCCTGGTTATTTTCCAGGTTATTTATCTTTGCACAACATAAATTTCAATTATGATCTCAGCAACCCGGTATTGGAGTTTTATACTTCTATTGGTCATGGTATATGTAGTTGGGATGTTTGTAACCCTTTTCGAAAACGATTCGGCTCAATTCGCGGTAATGGCCATGAGAATGGTTCAGGAAAATGATTTTTTTAGCCTGTTCAAAGGACCGGAGGAATATTTGGATAAACCCCATATGCACTATTGGCTGGCCGCTATTTCATTTAAAATATTTGGGCTGCATGATTGGGCCTATCGTATACCAGGCATCTTAGCGTCGCTATTAGGAGCCTATAGCACCTACGGATTAGGAAGACTCATTTATAATAAAGAAGTCGGGAAGTTGGCAGCACTCATTTTTATGTCTGCACAAACCATCGTATTGTCCAATATCGATATCCGAACAGATGCGGTGCTCACCGGGTTTACCATTTTTGCTATTTGGCAGTTGGTGGCATATATAGAAAAGGATTCCTGGCACAATATAGTTCTAGGAGCTTTTGGAGCGGGAATTGCATTTTCTACCAAGGGACAAATAGCTATTCTGGTCATTGGTCTCCCTATTTTGTGTCACCTTGCTTACTCCAGAAAATGGAAGGTATTCCTCAATTGGAAAGTAATACTGGCACTGCTTGTTTTTGCAGTAACGATTACCCCTATGTTATATGCCTATTACTTGCAATTTGATTTGCATCCGGAGAAGATCATCAGGGGAAAATCGAATAGAAGTGGGTTGTTATTTATTTTTTGGGAGCAAAGTTTTGAACGCCTGAGCGGAGAAGGTATTGGCAAGAATAGTAGTGACTATTTTTTCTTTTTTCACACTTTCTTATGGGTGTTTTTACCCTGGACGCTCATCGCTATTGCTGCCTTCTGGACGCGGATTAAAACGTTTATCAAACTTAATTTCAGAAAGAATCCTAAATATGAGTTTCTTACCGTAGGGGGCATCACGTTGATTTTTATTCTTATCAGTTTCGCACAATTTAAACTACCACATTATTTAAACATCATTATCCCTCTTTTTTCCATCTTGGCTGCTTCCTACCTGTATTCTATCTACAGACATGCTACAAATATGGCACTACTAAGGGCATTAGCTGGGCAATATTTTATTTTGAGTTTGGTATTTATCGTGACTGTCTTCTCTTACTTTTTTGTTTTTACAGCCAAATCAGGGGTAACCTATATTCCTTTATTTTTGGCGTTTTTGGTCATCATATACTTTATCGTTAAAAAGGAAATGCCCTTTGTACGCCTAATTACTATCTCAGTTTTCGCATCGGTCCTATTAAATGTGGTCCTTAACCTTCATTTCTATCCAGAATTATTGAAGTACCAGGGAGGGTCTTCCATGGCGGAGGTTGTGAAGGAACATGCTATCCCTGTAGATCAAATTTATAAGATCTCCGAAAGGTATACCTGGGCGCTAGATTTCTACAATAAACGGCCAGTGCGTATAGCTGACTTGGAGGAGATACAGACACTAAATAATATATGGATCTATGCCAATGAGGCTGAATTAAGAGAGCTAAAGGAAGCAGCGATCTTTTGGGATCAGCAATATAGCGTAGACCAGTTCAGAATTACCCGTTTACAGGCTAAGTTTTTGAACCCGGTTACCCGGCATTCTGTGATCAATAAAATGTACCTTCTTCACAAGCAGTAGGTCTAAGGATATTATCTATCCTAAGTTGTAGTTTCCAGTGTAGGTTTTTTAAAATGATACCAGATTCCCAATAGGGATACAAATGCCGTTATCAGGAAAAAGAGCATACTAATACTCACAGACATGTTTTCTTCCAATCCCAGCCATAACGCTCCATAAAGAAATACAACTTCCCTGCTACCAATACCACCAATGGTGAGAGGAAGAACAGATACAATAGAAGAAATCAGAAAAATAAAGAGGTATTCAACGGTAGATACATCAATCTTCAAAGCATTTAATATAAAAATAACGCATACGAGTTGGGCAAGTTGTACCCCTGCTGAATAGAGAAACGATTTCCAAAATATGGGCACTACATAAGAAAAAAACTTATAGTTCAACGCCCAGAAGATGACAATACTTGCCACCATACCAATGGCCAGTAACCAACGAAATGACAGTAATTCTTTTGCCTGAAGTGTTATTCCCAAAATGCAAGCAAAAACAAAGAGTAACAATAGGCCACTTAACCGGTCTAGCAAGAGCACCGAAACTACCTTTTTTGTAGGCACATCAAATGCTTTTTTAATGTAATAACCTTTGTAGGCATCACCACCAATACCTCCAGGTAAAAAGAGATTATAAAACATGCCCAATAGGTATAGCCTAACATTGCTTTTTGCAGCAAGAAATACATGAATTTGATGGAAATATAGGTTGAGTCGATACGCCGCTATTACCTTTGAAAGCATAAAGAAAAGCAGGGCTCCTAAAACATACAGTGGATTCGACCGCTGCAGAATAGCAAGTACCTCCTTAAATTGAATCTTAGAGAAAATAAAATAGAGTAGGGCGGCACTTATGACTATTTTTAGTAGGGTAATGCCCTTTTTACGCAGGTTTTCCACCGATGGTCACATTTTTTATTCGGTACGGCCGCTTGCTTTGAGATTCGTAATAGGTGCGGATAAGTAGTTCCATTACAATACCTATCGTAAATAATTGTATCCCTCCCAAAATAAACATCATCCCAAAAATTAGTAGTGGTCGGTTTCCAATATCCTCGCCCATACCTAGTTTAATGATCAAAAGATATATATTGATAAAAACCCCCAGCATAATTAACAGGACTCCCAAAATTCCAAATAAATGAATGGGCCGTTGAAAGTACTTTCGTATAAATAAGAGTAACATCATATCTGCAACCACTTTGAATACGCGTTCCAGGCCATATTTTGAAACCCCGGCGTGCCTTGCGTGATGCTTAACCGGAACCTGCTTAATCTGAGCCCCTTCAAGGAAAGCGAGTAACGTAATAAACCGGTGCATTTCGCCGTAGAGGTTAAGATCTTTGGCAATATCTTTCGTAAAAACTTTTAGAGCACATCCGTTATCTTTAATGTCGAGTTTGGTTACTCTTCGTACAAGGAAGTTGGCAATTTTTGATGGAATCTTTTTAACCAAGGAGTCCTTTCTTTTTTGACGAATTCCCGTCACCACGTCGTATTCTCCATCTAGAGCATATACCAGCATATCTGGAATATCGCTGGGATCGTTCTGTAAATCACCATCCATGGTGATAATATATTCTCCTTCGGCGTAATCTATGCCTGCTGCAAGCGCCAGACTTTGACCGTAGTTCTTTTTTAAAGCTATCAAATGCACTTTTGGATCTTGCATTTCCTTAATTACAACACGGGTTCGATCTTTTGAAAAATCGTCTACATAAACTATTTGATAGGTATACCCAACCAGACTTTCATGTATCTTTTGAGTTAGTAGCGCTACATTTTCTTCTTCGTTATAAAGTGGTATTACGATAGAAAGAAGCGCCTGGGTATTCGGTGTCATGAAAGCTATTTATTGATTGGCAAATTTAGTTTTTTTATTTAAGACCCTGTCTATAAAGATATAATAGCCTTTCAGCGGCCCTGAAAGGAGAAATTGTATTTTCTTCCACGTTTTTTATAAGAGGATTCAGTTCTTTCTTAATAGTAGCATGCTGATAGAATTGTTGTTTTAAAAGATCTTCCACCGTTTGAAAGAACCAGTATTTGTTCTGTTCCTGACGTTTAGATACAAAAAAGTCACTCTCTTTAGTAAGCATCTCGTAGGCTTCAATCATTTTCCAAATTTCCGAAATTCCTGTTTTTTCAATGGAAGAACATGTGACCACTTTGGGAGTCCAGTTATTATCTTTTGGAGGATATAAATGAAGCGCTCGTTCAAATTCTGATCTGGCCCTTTGCGCCCTAGTTAGGTTGTCGCCCTCGGCTTTATTGATGACGATGGCATCTGCCATTTCCATAATCCCTCTTTTGATGCCTTGCAGCTCATCTCCTGCACCACTAATTTTTAGAAGAAGGAAAAAATCAACCATACTATGGACAGCTGTTTCACTTTGTCCCACTCCTACGGTCTCTACCAATATAACGTCATAACCGGCAGCCTCACAGAGAATAATGCTTTCCCTGGTTTTTCGGGCTACCCCACCTAACGACTCTCCGGAAGGGGAGGGTCTAATAAATGCATTTGGATCTTTGACCAGTTCCTGCATGCGGGTTTTATCTCCTAAAATACTGCCCTTACTAATGCTACTACTGGGATCTACCGTAAGTACTGCCACTTTTTTACCCATGCCAGTCAGCATAGTGCCCAAAGCTTCAATAAAGGTGCTTTTACCTACGCCTGGAACGCCGGTAATGCCTACCCGTATGGTCTTCCCTATATTGGATAAACACAACTCAATAATTTCGTATGCTCTCTGCTGATGTTCTTCCTGAGTGCTTTCTACCAGTGTAATGGCACGGGCTAATAACGACTGGTCCCCATTGCGTATACCCGACACAAGTTCGGCAACGGATGGCGCTTGCTTCCGCTGGCTCAGAACTTTGGAAATACTGCTGGATCCTATATTTTTTTTGGTGCCCAACTATTATTTGTTAATAGGGACCCTCACTTTGGTATTGTCCCAATATAAACTTAAATACAATTGATCATCAACATCAAAAGAAATCGTGAAACTCTCCACGGATTGTGGCAATACCATCGTTGGTACTTGTACTTCCAGCATATCTTCCTCGGCATTTCTTGTGGCTTCAGAGCCTGCACTGGCTATGGTAGCCCCCCAACCCGGAATTTCTTTGTTCAATATTACCGACCAATTGTCTTTCCGAGGTATGGTCCACAACGAGTAGATTCCGGCAGGTAAGTTGTTTCCCATAAACTTAATGTCAGTCTCGGTAACGAAAATAGTTGGTTCGTTGGCACCTGTTCTCCAAACTTTGTCATAAGGTACCAGTTCTCCAAAAATTACTCGTCCTTTCTTAAATGGACTGCTGTAGGTTACGGATAACGACAAATCATTATGAGTATAGGTCGCTGTTTTTTCTGGACTATTTTTTTTGGTTTGCTCTTTTAAATAAGGCATGCCAACAAAATAGAATAACAATGCTAATACGATTAAAATTCCTAAGATCCATTTCAATATTTTCATCAGTATAACGGTTTTGATTTATGATACTCTAAGGTACTAAATCAAAAACAAAACGGGATTCATTTAGATAGGATTCTCCTGGTCTTAAAATACTCGAAGGAAAGGAAGTATAGGTAGGAGCATCGGGGTAATTCTGTGTTTCGAAGCAGATAGCCGGAAATTCCTCCGGGGTATAAATAACGATGGCCGGTTGATTTGTGGTGATCCTAAGGCGAATTCCTGATTTGTTGGAATGTACCACCGCAGTATCCGGTTCATTTGGGGTTACCACAAATGGGGTATCTAGTAGTGTTTCGCTTATGGCTTTTTCTTCTTTGAAGTCGTTTTCTGTGTTTTTAACAGGGGCTAATATACCAGTGGGAAGCAACTTTTTATCTGTCTGTAGAGTATGCTCTGCTGCGACCTGAAGTTTATAATGTCCTATCCCCGGTTCATTATCTAATTGAAAATAAGAATGGTTCGTAAGATTTACGATGGTAGGGGCATCTGTCCGCGCTTCATGTTTTATGATAAGTGCATTCCCTATAAGTTGATAGGTAACTATAACTTCTAAATTACCAGGATACCCTTCTTCTAAATGTGGACTATTGTAGCCATATTTTACATATGGTTGTGCGCCTTTATTGACTTCTACAAGTGTCCAGTGTTTTTTAGCAAACCCTACCTTTCCTCCATGTAAATGCACTCTATCTTCCTGATAAATGGGATACTCGGATCCATCAATAAAGATACTTCCGCCAGAGATTCTACCAGCAAATCTTCCAACACAGGCGCCAAGGGAAATGGTATCTGTAAGGTAGTCTTCAGGGTTTTTAAAACAGGCTACCATATTGGTCTCCCCTCCGTATTGGTCTTTTACCAGTAACTCTTGAATAATGGCACCATAGGGTAGCGTTGTTAGGTTGATGTACTCATTTTTTATGGTAACTTGTTGCATACAGGGGGATAAAAATTTCTTAAAAATAACTTTTTTTGCCACACTGTCTTTTTTTAATCGTCTTTAAGACAACAACAACAACAAAAACCAACTTTGGAAACGAGCCAAATGTTTCAAGTAGATCTTGTAGAGCGCTGTAAAGCTCAAGATCGAAAAGCACAGCTAAAATTATACAAGCAGTACTGTGAAGGTATGTATTGTGTAGCGATGCGCTTTTTGAATAACAGGGGCGATGCAGAAGATGTCTTACAGGAAGCTTTTATAAAGGCCTTTCAAAAAATTCATCAGTTTAGCGGTGAAGTAACATTTGGTGCCTGGTTGAAGCGAATAGTGATTAACAGTTGTATCGACTTTTTAAAAGTGCAAAAAGAACGTCATCTGGAAATTCAGGAAAATACGCTTCAGATCGTGGAAGATCAGAATTGGACAATAGAGCCGGGAATTTCAATTGATGAAGTAAAAGAAGCTATGGCACAGTTACCGGACAACTATAAATATGTGTTGCAATTATACCTCCTGGAAGGATATGATCATGAAGAAATAGCCCATATTCTTGGATTAACGGCAACAGCCAGCAGAACAAGGTTATTAAGGGGTAAAGGATATTTAAGAGAACTATTAAAAAGAAAAGAACATGGGACAGGATCTTAGAGACTTATTTAAGGAAGAACGCCAAAAGAAGCATTCATTAAAAAAGGATCACGAAGAACGATTTATGGGGCGTTTAGAGAAAGCATTTCCCCCTCAAAAAAGTAACTCCACGTTTTTCTTTATGAAAATTGCGGCTTCCATTGTGGTGCTCATAAGTATTGGATACTTTGTGTACCAAGGGTCTACAGGAGATGATATTCTTTCTACCACTGTAGTGCAGAAAGATTCCAATGCGACGGAATCACAAGGAATATCACTTGGAGATCTTTCTCCCGATTTAAAACGTGTGGAGGAGTATTACGTGGCAACCATAAACATGGAACTCTCCAATCTGGAATTATCATCTGACAATAAAATTATTGTGGATGATTTCATGGATCGACTTAGCGAGCTAAATAAAGAATACAAGGTGTTAAATACAGAATTGAATACGATAGGGCCTAATGATCAAACCATTAATGCCCTGATACAGAATCTACAATTACGACTGCAGTTATTACTAAAATTAAAAGAGAAATTAAATCAATTAAAATCATCAAAAAATGAAACAGTTACAACAACTAGCGTATAAAGGTGTGTTGTTAGGATTTGGCATGCTTGCCATACAGGCGAATGCGCAAAAACAAACAAAAACCTATAATGAAAGCTTTAAAGTAGGGGAGGATGCCGTATTGGATATCAATACCAGCTATGTAGATATTCAGTTTGAAACCTGGGATAAGAATCAGGTAGATATAGAAGCGACTATTGAGTTGGAAGGAGCTACCCCGGAAGAAGCCAAAAAATACTTTGAAAACTCCGGAATTAAGATTCTTGGCAATAGTCAAACAATTGAAATAAGTACTGCCAGCAGGGACTTATGGGGAAATATTGCCTTTGACAATTCAATTTTAGAGATCTCAGAGTTAGCGAATATTGCACCATTGTTCCATGATATTGCTATTCCAAATTTACCGGATATGGCCGAAATGCCACCAATGCCACCAATGCCACCTATTCCTAATATCGATTTTGACTACGAGGCCTTCGAAAAAAATGGAGAAGACTATTTAAAAAAGTGGAAAAAGGAATTCAATAAAGGCTTTGACAAAAAGTATCAAAAACGGATGGAAGAATGGGGTGAAAAGTTTAAGGTAAAGGCAGAAGAACAACGTCAGCGGATGGAAGTACAAAGAAAGGAACGTGAGGAAAATCGCGAAGAAATGATGCAGCAACGAGAAGAAATGATGCAGCAACGAGAAGAAATGAAGGAGCAACGAAAAGAGGCCATGGAACAGGCTGCAGTAATACGTGAGAAAGCCCATGAAATGGCCCGTGATATCCGACGTAATGTCATCATAAGTGAATCTAATAATGGAGATGGCCCAACTATTTTTTACAAATCTGCTGATGGAGATTCAAAAAAGTATAAGGTAAAGAAGATCATCAAAGTAAAAATGCCAAAATCTACCAAGCTTAAAATGAATGTTCGGCACGGGGAAGTAAAGCTGGCTAAAAATACCCTTAATATGAATGCAACCTTGTCTCACACAAGGTTGCTTGCCGCTACGATAGATGGGGACCAAACCAATATTACGGCCTCCTATTCACCCGTAAGTGTTCAATTATGGAATTATGGGAATCTCAATACAAGTTTTTCCGAAGAAGTGGTGCTAAATACAGTAAATGAGATTAACTTAAATACCACTTCGTCCCATGTTATTGTGGATAAACTCTTAAAAAGTATGTTAGGCAAGAATAGTTTGGGAAGTTTACATATTAAAGCGATCGATACTAACTTTTCAGACGTGGATATTAGTATGAAAAATGGGGAATTGTCTTGTGTACTTCCAAAAACCCCGTTTTCTATTTACGTGAACAATACCTTTTCGGAATTTACTTATCCAGATAACTTAAACGTAAGTAGTGAAAAAAATAACCAGCAACTAGTATATACCGGATATTATCAGAATAAAAACACTGGCAAGTCTATTAAATTACATTCTGGTTACAGTAGTATTGTTTTAAAATAACCGTTACTCTTCTAAAACCAGCGTCCCAAATATATCGGCATTGATCCACCCCTGATTTTTATCCTCTCCTGGAACAAAGACAGATCCAATAAAATTCTCTCGTTCTTTACTGCCATCATTATCACAATAGGCCAGGGCAAAGCCCACTTTTTTGCCGGATTTTAACGTGGCGGGTTTATTCTTTTCGCCATCCTTAAAAGAGTCTTTATGAAGGGAAATTGCTAATTCCCAGGTAGTTATATTTTCAGTGGTAGCTCTGGCAGATTTAATATGGTCATTATATAACCGCGGTTCGCGATCTGGTGCAAGATCTACAACGTTCCCGTCCAGTGCAATATGGTACGCAAAAGCATTGTGATCGAACTGGTGCAACCCTCCGGAATTATCCTCGTCTAGAAAGACCTCCACACAATCATCATCCCACCATAATTTTAGCGGATCTTTATAGTTATCGTATAAAACATCATCTGTAATTTCTACCAATAAATACAGGTAATTTTCATCCCAACTTAACTTATACCGGCCATTAAAATCTTCGAAGGAATATGCTTCCCCGAGCCAATTCTGATCTAGTGGGTGCCAGGATGCTAAATTCCAGCAGTTATCCAGAGCAACTCCATCCAGTGTTGGGGGTGTTGCCGTCTTTTGCACTGTTAAAAGTTGGTGATCCTCTTTTCTTGTTGCTGAGTTACAGCCTATAAAGCCTACAACTATAAGTAACATGATACAATATTTCATAAGTCACAGATTTTGGGGTTCTATGGAAGCCTTAAAGATACAATTTCCGGGGAATATTAATTTATTCGTAGGAAAAAACATATGAAATGCCATTTTTGATATTGCTACAGGGCATGTTACAGATGTTGCATAAACAAAAAAAGCGACTGGTAAAAGTCGCTCTTTTGTCTTGCTTATTAGAGGTTCTTAATGAACGTCTTTTTTAAGATAATCCGGAAAGTTCTTCTTAAACCTATTTAACCTTGGAATAGAAACGTTTGTGATATAGGAATTGTTTGGATGTTTCCTTTCGTAATCCTGATGGTACTCTTCAGCCTTCCAAAATTTAGTAAAAGGAACTATTTCTGTTACAATAGGTCTCCCGTATACCTTACTTTCCTCTAATACGGTCATATAGGCCTCAATGATCTTCTTTTCTTCATCGTTCTCGTAAAAGGCAATAGATCGGTATTGCGCACCTCTGTCCGGGCCTTGCTGGTTTAGGGTAGTAGGATCGTGGGATCCAAAAAAGACCTGCACCAATTCTATAAATGATACCTCCTTAGGATCATAATACACCACAACGGCTTCTGCATGCGTGGTACGACCATAACTTACTTGTTCGTAGGTAGGATTATCTTCGGTGCCCCCTGCATATCCCGAAACAGCCTCTTTTACGCCGCGTACACTTTCATAAATTGCCTCTACACACCAAAAACACCCACTGGCAAAATAGGCAGTTTCATATTCCTGTAGGTCTTCAGAAGACATTTGTTTCACCTCAACCAGTTCTTCCACAACAGGCTTTGGAGTAGTGGTTTTAGATTGGCAACTGACCGATGCTAAGACCAGTGCGGATAAAAGGAACGTTCGTAGCAATTTCATTTTTTTTTGTTTTTAGATGTCAAAAGTTAAAAATACTTTCCAAAAAAGTGGTTAAAACCTTGTTAATTCATCGTTTGTTCTCTTGCCAACTAACAGTTACCTTTATTTTATTGATACCACATACCATTGAAATCATTCACATCTTTTCTAAAGGGCTTATCTTCTGATCCAATCTTAGTATTAGATTCCCAGTTACCACTAAAGGATTACACCCTATTAGATCTTTCGGTAACCAATACCGAGTTAGAAGGAATGGCTATTACGAATCCTGACGTATGTCAGGCCTATATAGCTACTGTTTTACGGCGGGAAAAGGCCAGGATGGCCTACGGGGGGTATTTGGAAGTTCGAAGCTTGTACAACGATAAAGGAGCCTTTACCGCCGGGCAGGAGGAACAACGCAATATTCATTTAGGAATCGATTTTTGGTGTGCGGCAGGTACGGCAGTGATTACCCCAATACAGGGAAGAGTACACAGTTTTCGTAACAATAGCACTCCGGGAGACTATGGTCCGACTATTATCCTAGAGCATTCTCATGGAGATTGGGTCTTTTATACGTTATACGGACATTTATCGGTTGCATCTCTCGATGGACTCTATAAAGGCCAGGTATTTAAAGCCGGAGAACTACTGGGCACTCTTGGTACGCCAGACATTAATGTGAATTATGCACCTCATCTGCACTTCCAGATAATACAAGATCTGCAGCACTATAAGGGGGATTATCCTGGGGTAGCTACGCTAAAAACACTGTCTTTCTATAAAGATAATTGCCCGGACCCCAATTTATTACTCAAAATAGATTCCTTATATCCCGATTAAAAACATCTTTTTTCGGTAAGGTGTTTTAGGGGTTGTGTGCGTTCACCGATGTTTTTTTGCACTTTAACCCTGTTCTTGTCAGATACCGAAAAATAAGGGTTCTTCGACGATTTGCAACCCTGAAGAATACACTATGCTGCGTTTTATATATATAAAACGCAAGACATGAAAACATTAGCAACTATCTTCTTTATCTTCTTTATCGGATTCGCAGCCCAGGCTCAGGATACTACTTCTGAAGTAAAGGTTGAAACTGCTAAGAAGGAGATCGTTACTTCTACAGTAAAAGAAACTAGTGTTGCTCGTTTATACCGTTTTAAGAATGCCAGAATCAATAAAGAATTAAACTTCAAAACTAAAAGAAACACTGCTAAATTGGCTTAATCTTATTTTCAAACTTCAGTGTATACTTTTGGAATAATCTCCTCTAATTTTTAAAATCCGATAGCGGTGGTGTCTTTGTAAGATGATCGGATATAGGTTTGCTATGATATTAATTATAATAACTAAGACAGTAAGCAGATAGTAGCCATGTAGCAAGAGTATTAATGATACGATGTCAATTGCTATCAAAGAACACAAGTGTCCAAATTCAGATTGTTTTGTTTGATATATAAAATTTTGCATACCATCTCTGGTACCATTAAAGTATTTAGTTCTATTTTTTTTGCTTCCCCAAAAAACGAGCATCAGAAATTCCTTAAAATACTTTACTCCCAATGCCTTGTACAGCTTCATTA
>Ga0316204_10001771_pt1 | contig 54796 bp, 48 predicted proteins | sample 6monrhotite_MG_2_FD_205661 | JGI IMG/M metagenome (GOLD analysis project Ga0316204, IMG submission 205661) | Microbial mat bacterial communities from mineral coupon in-situ incubated in ocean water Damariscotta River, Maine, United States -... | ecosystem: Environmental > Aquatic > Marine >... | reverse complement strand
ATGATTAAACAGAATTTGCCCATGAACTTAACCGATTTCAAATCGACACGTAACTAAAAAAACCTACAACGTAGATTAACAAAGGATTTCAAAGAACAAATTTGTTCTTTTAGTGGACACTAGTGACTATCAAGGGCAAATTTGTTGTGTTCGTATTGTTTCATTTTTCCGGTATCGGATTTACGGTTGAATAATCCTATTTTTGCACCCGCCTTGCCGGTGGGTGAGGCCTTTAAAATGATTATCAGATGGCTTTAAAATGCGGAATTGTCGGATTGCCCAATGTTGGAAAATCGACACTCTTTAATTGTATCTCCAATTCCAAGGCACAGGCTGCCAACTTTCCTTTTTGTACAATCGAGCCCAACGTGGGCATTATCACCGTGCCAGACGACCGTTTGGAGAAATTGTCCGCGCTCGTGAATCCGCAAAAGGTGCAGCCCACCACAGTGGAGATTGTCGACATTGCGGGATTGGTTAAAGGAGCCAGCAAAGGCGAAGGATTGGGGAACCAGTTCCTGGGAAACATCCGTGAGACCGATGCCATTCTCCATGTTTTGCGCTGCTTTGATGACGACAATGTGGTGCATGTGGATGGTTCTGTTGATCCGATTCGCGACAAAGAAATCATCGACTTCGAATTGCAGTTGAAAGATCTGGAGACGATTGACAAACGGTTGGAAAAACACGTCCGTGCCTCGAAAACGGGTGATAAAGAAGCCAAAAAACTGGTGGACGTGTTGAGCCGTTTAAAAGCACACATCGAGTCGGGACAAGCTGCGCGTTCTTTTACTGCGGATGACAGTGAAATAATGCTCATGGAAGATTTGTTCCTCATCACAGCCAAACCGATTATGTATGTCTGCAATGTGGATGAAGGTTCCGTTGTTTCTGGTAACCAGTATGTGGACAAGGTAAAAGAAGCCGTGAGTCAGGAAAATGCAGAAGTGCTGGTCATTGGCGCAGGCATCGAAGCCGACATCACGCAATTGGATGACCCAGCTGATCGGCAAGAATTTTTGCAAGATTTAGGGTTGGAAATTCCTGGAGTGAACAAATTGATCAACGGAGCTTACCGGTTGCTGAACCTGAGTACGTTCTTTACCGCAGGGGAGAAAGAAGTGCGAGCCTGGACCATTCCGACTGGCGCTAGGGCCCCACAAGCCGCAGGAGTCATTCATACGGATTTTGAAAAAGGTTTTATCAGGGCCGAGGTAATTTCTTATGAAGACTTTGTTAAATACGAATCAGAGAGCGGTGCACGTGATGCAGGCCGCCTGATGGTTGAAGGCAAAGAGTACATTGTAAAAGATGGTGATGTCATGCACTTTCGATTCAACGTTTAGTAGTTTTTCTTCTGGAAAGTTGTCTTTGTACGACAAGTGTTTAACATTCCCAACAGGGCTGGGAACATTGCGAGTGACATGTTATCTGGCTTTAGTTTTCTTTGCTCATTTTGCTATAACCAGCTTATTTTTAAACGTGATTCCGGCAATTCTTACCTCCATGAGGTAAACGCCTGTTGCAATATTTTCCAGTGAGAATTCAGTCAATTGTTGCTCCAATGTGCCGGTCCTCAGCACTTGCCCGGACAAATTCAGTAGCTGGTAGGTACCCGTTTCAGAGGGTAATCCGCTATTCAGAGAAATTGTAACTGAGTGTAAGGCTGGGTTTGGATACAAAGTTATACCTGTGGTCAATGTTTCTTCCTCCAAGGTAGGCTGCATCTTTCCGATTGCAATAGTATCCCCTATAGGAAGGACATGTTTTTTTGAAAAAATGATGATACGCGGAGCCTGTGCTACATTTAAAGTCAAACTGGACTGGTTTTGAACGGTGGTTAAAAGGGTGCCCACCGAATTGAATACTTTGGCCTTGTTTTTCCCAGGGGGGAAATTAATTGTTACCGGAACCGCGTTGTCTAAGGTATCAAATAGTTCATCTTTCCAAACCACGTCAGTAATCCAATTGAGCGTACTGTTTTTAAAACGATAGTGCCAAATCGAATCTTCACGCTTTACCACTACCACATCACGCGTAGGAATTTTGCTTTGCAGAAAAATATAAGCTGCATCAGCAAGGTAAGGGAAGTTGGCATCAGTGTCATGTACTAAACCAAACCAATCAATAGGAGTTCCCGGTGGTTTGAAACCTGATTCAGACACATAAGGGGGAATAGATGCAATTAATCCCGATCGCATGCCAATTGTCCATTTGCGAACCATGTCATCAGCATGAAATTTCATAAAAATGGTATCTAGATAGGGAATGGTATCTGGGTAAAATACATAGTTAGTATCGGCCTCGGTTCCCATAGCAGCTTCAACGGCCATCCATGGCAGGGGGGCATTGCCAATAATTCCTGCAGCATTCACTGAATCCACAACAGCAGAGTCAAAAAGTGAAATATGTTCCAGTAGGAATCTGGGTTTAAAGTGGTGATGAATGTCATTCCAATCTACGTACCCTCTTGCTGTCCAACGGTGGAAATATCTCAGCCATAAATCGGCCTTACGGTTGAGAGTTTTGCGGGAGGAATTGCTGCTATTTGTACTTGCCCATTCTGTGACAGAGAGCCAATTTGCAAAGTTAAAACTCGAACTGCGTTCTTTAGATGAACGGAAAAGGTTGCGTAAAGAATCCCTGATAGTGAAGTTGGTGTCGCCAAGTTGAAACCACAGTTTTTCCTGCTGTCTGCCACGCGGAACATCACCATGTGAAACGTGTACAGAAATGTTGCCCTTGGCAATGGCGGCATCATGAGCAGCCTTGTGAAAGGTGCGTAAACACCGTTCATAGTTTTGTATGTTGTGTTCCCAGCGGGTATCACCTCCTAATGCCCAATCCTGGTTAGGTTCATTATGACATCGAAAATAAACGTCTCCTGAGTAGTTGTTCGCAACGAATCGGGTTATGGTATCCACTAAATTATACAAGGTGTCCGAATAGCCCTTGGCCGGTATGGGAGCTGAAAGTGAAATGTTTCGAACCAAATCCACAGGGCCGGTATATGATTCCGAGTTATCGACCATTGCCAGCCTCATTCGTGTTGAAGGCGTTAGGTGTAACACAATGACTGGGACTGCACCTAAATTCTTGACACGATTAAGCCGAACCAACAGCGAATCCATAAGTAGCGTATCTTTTTCGAGCGGGGGACTGTTGGGTTGAAGTTCACGCCACCGCAACCAGAAAGCCACATATTTAGGATTGTGGTTGTCGTAATGTGAATCAGGAAGAGTGTACAGAAATTCAAGGTTACGAAGGCCCCAGGTGCTTTCTTGGGCTTGGATACCCAAAGAATTCAAAATAACAATCAGCACCACCAGCAATTTGACACATTTTAACATCGCAGGTAATATTTAGTATATAATACTGGCTTCCCGTGGGGCGGAGCTGAAAGCATTAGCTAATTACAATGTATAGAAAATGTCGCAGAATTGCGATCATTTGTTTGAATTTTAGTGTTTTAAGCGTGCCGTAGGGGGGAGTTCTGCTGCTTTGCTGCCATCTTCTGGGGGGCGGGAGAAAACGCTTTTTTGTTCAATTGCCTATTTCCACGAGTAGGTATTTTGAAATACTCCAAAAGGCCTTTGGATCGGTAATTACCAATTCTTTTACCTTGTTATTCTCCATTTTAAGCTCGTAAGAGCCGCTTGGGTGGTTCGTGATTAATTTCGCCTCACTCTTCTGAATGGGGATGGAGCTAATATCTTGAATGTTGATTTTTTGAAACAGGTTGCGGTCAAAATCCTTGCTGAGTTTATCGGAGCTAAACAACATCTTTTTGTCCACGAGGTCCTTTTGCTTCATGCCCTTTTTAGTGTCCATTAAAAACCAGGCAGTGTTGAGCTCATCAGCCATGTCCCATTTCTCCTTCTCAGCGTTCACATAGTCTTCAAAAAGCTGCGCAAAATCACCTCCCAGGCTGTTGAGTTCACCCCGGATGACAGCGACCTTTTGGTCCTCTTCTTTTGCTTTCGAAAAGAGCATGTCAAATAATCTTTTAAAAAGCTGTGCTTCAGCGCTTTCACCACCGGTGTTTTGGATCATATCTTCAATGAGAACCATGTTCTGTTTTAACAGCGAATCCATGGCATCAATCTCGATGAGGATGTCCCGCTTGACCCTGTTCTTGTTGCGCTTTTGTTTGACGCGGGCAGCTATGTTTGTTTTGTGTTTTTCAATGGCTCTGAAGTTCGAATCAATCGCTTCAAAAGCCGTTAACACATCGGTCATGGTGGAGTCTCTGTTCACTTTTTCCAACACCAGAGAATCATTGGAAGATTGCAGTTCGGTTAGCTGCTCTTTTTGTTTGGCCTGGCCGCAGGAGGCTGCCAGCACCGTCAATATGGATAGGAGGTAGATAAGTCTGTTCATGGGGCTTGAAGTAGTTGTTTTTGGGACTTGAAGATGAAAATATTTCGTCAATTACAATAGTCTATACGCACTTCTTAGAAGGAAGTTATGCCAAATATTTAACTGGAAATAACGGCCAACAATGAATCGGCATTCTTATTCACAATTTTGGCTTAAAGCGCTCGTTTTTCGTGGAAAACTCTGTTGAAAAACAGCAGTGCTTTGATCCATTGTGCGGACCCTTTTTATTTATATTTACCTCCCTTGGTATGTCCTGTGTTTCCGGGACTCAACAGCCAAAACTGGGAGAATAATCGCTGCTTAATTATGTCAGAAAATTATACCGAAGATAATATTCGATCGCTCGATTGGAAGGAGCACATCCGGTTACGTCCGGGGATGTACATTGGAAAGCTGGGAGATGGCTCTTCGGCAGACGATGGGATTTACATCCTGGTCAAAGAGGTGCTGGACAATTCCATTGACGAATTTGTCATGGGCAATGGCCGCACCATTGACCTCAGCATTCGCGATGGAGTGGTGAAGGTGCGCGACTATGGAAGGGGCATTCCCCTGGGCAAAGTCGTGGACGTTGTTTCCAAGATGAATACCGGTGCCAAGTACGATTCCAAAGCGTTTAAGAAATCAGTTGGATTGAATGGAGTCGGTACCAAAGCGGTCAATGCACTTTCCATCAGCTTCCGGGTAGAATCCATGCGTGACGGCAAAATGAAAGCCGCAGAGTTCGAAAGAGGAGAGTTGACAGCCGATCCGGCCATTGAAGACACCTCTTCCCGAAAAGGGACCAAAATTACCTTCATTCCGGACATCACCATCTTTAAGAATTTTCAGTTCCGTTCGCAGTATGTCGAAAAGTTGCTGTGGAACTATGCCTACCTCAACCGGGGGCTGACACTTAACTACAACGGTCAAAAGTTTCATTCGGAGAATGGGTTGTTGGATCTGCTCAATCAGAACATTTCAGACGAGCCCTTGTATCCAATTATCCACCTCGAAGGAGATGACATTGAAGTGGCAATAACACACACGAACTCTTACGGTGAGGAGTATTATTCGTTTGTCAACGGACAACATACCACCCAGGGAGGTACACATCAAGGAGCTTTTCGTGAGGCTTACGCTCGTACCATTCGCGACTTCTTTGGCAAGGATTACGATGCCAAGGACATTCGTTCTTCTATCGTAGCAGCAGTGTCGGTGAAAGTAATAGAGCCCGTGTTTGAATCGCAGACAAAAACCAAACTGGGTTCCACCGAGATAGAGCCAGACGGTACTTCCATGCGAGCTTTTGTGATGGATTTTCTCAAAACCGCGTTGGATAACTTTTTGCACAAGAATCCAAAGGTGGCCGAAGCACTGCACAAACGTATTCTGCAATCAGAGCGCGAAAGGAAGGACTTGGCTGGAATCAAGAAACTGGCCCGCGAACGCGCCAAGAAATCCAACCTGCACAACAAAAAGTTGCGCGATTGCCGTCAACACCTGGACGAAAACAAAGATCAAAGCCTCGATACAACCCTGTTCATTACCGAGGGAGATTCTGCCTCAGGGTCAATTACCAAAGCGCGGAATGTGACCACACAGGCGGTATTTAGTCTGAAAGGGAAGCCGCTCAACTCTTATGGCCTTACGAAGAAGATCGTTTACGAAAACGAAGAATTTAACCTGCTGCAAGCTGCCCTCAACATCGAGGATGGGTTGGATGGTCTGCGCTACAACAACATCGTGCTGGCCACCGATGCCGATGTGGATGGAATGCACATTCGTTTGTTGCTGATTACGTTCTTCCTGCAATTCTTCCCCGACCTGGTAAAGATGGGCCATCTGTACGTATTGGAAACGCCATTGTTCAGGGTACGAAACAAACAAAAAACGTTCTACTGCTATTCAGAGCAGGAGAAATTGAAAGCGATTCAAGAACTGACCGGTAAACCTGAAATCACCCGCTTTAAGGGGCTGGGAGAGATTTCTCCGGACGAGTTCAAACACTTTATTGGAAAAGACATTCGCTTGGAGCCAGTGTTGGTAGGACAAGACACGCCCATCAACAGCCTGCTGGCCTTTTACATGGGCAAAAATACACCCGACCGCCAGAAGTTTATCATCGAAAACCTCAAGGTGGAAAAAGATTTAGTGGAGGATGCGGGTGCGTAGAAATTCAAGTCTTAGACTGCTCATGGGGTTGTTTTTTTGGGTGGCATTTATTCCTGTGCTCTTTGCTCAGCAAGAAAGGGTCTATTTCGATAAATATTGGAATGACTGCGGTAAGGACGAAGCTTCTTATTATAGAGAAATCGAGACAATTGATGGGGGATATTTGCTTAAAGATTATTACAAAAGCGGATCGCTTCAAATGGAAGGTAAATCAACCAATAAAGAAATTGCGGTTCCTTTTGGAGAGGTGACATGGTTCCATGAGAATGGACAAAAAAGTAAGTGGGGAACATATATTGACAATGAAAAGACAGGTAAGTGGGAGGAATATTTTGAAGATGGAACCTTGGCATCTGTCTATTTTTACGAGGATGGAAAGCCCTATGGTACCTGGAAATCCTGGTACGAAAATGGACAACAGAAATCCGAATATCAGTTCAATGCTGGCAAGCGAACTGGACAATGGAAGGCATGGTACGTGGATGGGACTGTAAAGACCGCAGCACGTTATTTGGATGATCATGCCTCAGGAAAATGGTACGGCTTTCAGCAAAATGGACAGGTAGATGTTGAAGGGAGTTATGGTGAAAAAGGAAAAACAGACCAGTGGAGATGGTTTCACCCAAATGGTCAACTGGCAGCTATAAAAAAGTTCCACAATGATAGTGTAAGAATGGAAGCCTATTACCAGGAGGATGGAACGAAGGAAATGGACAAGAAATTAATTGAGCAAGCCCCTTCCATGATAGATGTCAAGGAGGCTGTAACAGAGCATTTAAATTCGCAACTAGAGCCTAAAAATTGGAAGGGGGATCAAGTGCGGGTTAATTGCATTATTGATAAATCGGGACAGGTGTCAAAAGCGCATATTATGTTGGGATTACCCAACAGAAAAGAGAACATCCAATTGAGAGAAGCCTTACTCTTATTACCGAAATGGAGCCCTGGGCGCGCCAACAATCGAGCCGTAGAATATGCTGTTGATATGACTATTAACAGGAAGAAGAATAAGTTGGAACTTGGAGAAATATCCTATACAAAAATTGAAAACATTTTTTCCCTCGAAGGGCAATTCTCTGATGTATATCTGACTCCTGAGGAAATGCCACATTATATAGGAGGACTGCAAGCCTTGTTTCAGTATCTGGGTACTTCCACAAAATATCCTGTTATGGCTATGGATGGTGGAATTCAAGGAACCGTTTATGTTAGCTTCGTAGTGATGGAAACCGGTAAAGTGGATAAGGTTAAATTGTTGCGAGGCATTGGTGGAGGATGTGACGAAGAATCGTTACGGGTTGTGCAAAATATGCCCGATTGGAAACCGGGAAGAGACAAAGGAAAGCCAGTACGGGTGCAGATGAGGTTGCCCGTGAAGTTCATTTTACGCTAATTGAAGAAGAAAAAATCTAAACGCTAACAATGGCTGAAGACGAAGCAGAAGAAAACCTGGAAAGAGACGAAGAATTTGAGGCCCAGGATGAAGCCTCGGAAGATGACTCGAAGGTAATTCGGGTGTCTGGCATGTACGAGGAGTGGTTCCTCGATTATGCCTCTTACGTTATTCTTGAACGGGCCGTGCCACACCTCAATGATGGACTAAAACCGGTACAACGCAGGTTGTTACATTCCATGAAGGAAATGGACGATGGGCGCTACAACAAGGTGGCCAACATCATTGGAAACACGATGAAGTATCACCCGCACGGTGACGCTTCCATTGGGGATGCCTTGGTGCAATTGGGGCAGAAAGAGATGCTCATCGACATGCAGGGAAACTGGGGGAATATCTTCACGGGAGACCGTGCAGCAGCCTCTCGTTACATTGAAGCCCGTCCCTCCAGGTTTGCACATGCAGTGGTCTTTAATCCCAAAACGACTGAATGGCAAACCTCTTATGACGGACGGAACAAAGAGCCCGTCACATTGCCCATCAAATTTCCGCTCTTGCTCGCGCAAGGGGTGGAAGGAATTGCGGTTGGATTGGCCTGTAAAATGTTGCCACACAACTTCAACGAGCTCATTGATGGCTCCATTGCCGTTCTCAAAGGCAAGAAGCCCAAGCTCGTTCCCGATTTTCCAACGGGGGGAATGGCCGATTGCTCCAACTACAACGATGGCCTGCGCGGTGGAAAAATAAAAGTACGTGCCCGCATCCAACAATTGGACAAGAAGACCCTGCTCATCAAGGAAATTCCCTTTGGTACCAACACGGGCAGTCTCATCGATTCGATATTAAAAGCCAACGATCGCGGCAAAATCAAGATCAAGAAGGTCGAAGACAACACCGCTGAAGAAGTGGAAGTGGCCATACATCTGGCCACTGGGGTTTCTCCCGATAAGATGATCGATGCGCTCTATGCCTTCACCGATTGTGAGGTATCCATTTCGCCCAATGCTACGGTGATTGAGAACGACCGACCACAGTTCCTGGGAGTCAGCGAAATGCTGCGCCTATCCACAGAGCGAACGGTTGCTCTTCTAAAGCTGGAGCTGGAAATACGGAAACGAGAGCTGCAAGAGCAGTGGCATTTTGCATCCCTTGAAAAGATTTTTATCGAAAACCGCATATACCGCGACATTGAGGAGTGTGAAACCTGGGAAGCCATTTTGGAAGCCATTCACAAAGGCCTCAAGCCACACATCAAACACCTGGTGCGCGAAGTCACCGATGAAGATGTCACACGGTTGACCGAAATCCGCATCAAACGTATTTCACGATTTGACGCCTTCAAAGCCGATACGCTCATCGCCAGGTTGGAAGACGAGATTGCCGCAGTTCAAAACAACCTTGACAACCTGATTGAGTTTGCCATCGATTATTTCAAAGACCTCAAAGCGAAGTTTGGCAAGGGACGCGAGCGCAAAACGGAAATCAAATCATTCGATACGATCGACCGGACCAAGGTGGCTGTTGCCAACGCCAAATTGATGGTCAACTATGCTGAAGGGTTTATCGGAAGCGGCCTCAAGCGAAGCGAATCAGAGGTAGTAGCCGACTGCTCCGACATCGATGACATCATCGTTATTCGCCAGGACGGCATGATGGTGGTGACAAAAATCTCGCAAAAGGCATTTGTCGGGAAAGACATTCTTCACGTTGGAGTTTGGAAAAAAGGAGACAACCGCACGGTTTACAACCTGATTTACAGGGATGGGACCAAAGGAAATGTGATGGTCAAACGTTTTTCCGTCACGTCCATTACCAGAGACAAAGAGTACCCATTGACCAAAGGGAACCCCAGTTCAAAAATACTGTACCTCACAGCCAACCCGAATGGAGAAGCAGAGGTCGTGAACATTATTTTGAAAATGGCTCCGAATTTGCGCAAGCCAAAATTTGATTTTGATTTCGGAGAAATAGCCATCAAAGGCCGCGGGGCAGGAGGGAACATACTGAGCCGTCATCCAGTCAATAAGATTGTGATGAAGGAGCAGGGCGTCTCCACGTTGAGTGCGCGCAAGATATGGTTTGACGATGCTGTGCAACGACTCAATTCAGATGGTCGGGGAGAGTTGCTGGGTGAATTTGCAGGCGAGGACAAGATTCTCACCATCATGCAAAGCGGACATTACAAGCTGCACAGCTTTGATTTGTCATCGCGGTTTGATGAAGATTTAGTGACCATTGAAAAATGGAGTCCTGAAAAGCCCGTTTCCTGTATTTACTACGATCCAGCCAAGGAGTATTTTTACGTCAAACGATTCCTGGTAGAAGAAACAGACCGCAAAGTGTGCTTTATTTCAGAAGATGAAGGAGCTTATATGGAGATTGTTTCGACCGATTGGAAACCAATGATCAACCTGCAATTTGACAAACGCAGCAACGATCGGGAAGACGAAGAGATCAACATGGAAGAATTCATTTCCGTGAAAGGACTCAAAGCCCAGGGAAACCGGCTATCGGCCTACAAGATAAAAACCATCGATGTGCTTGAACCTCTGGATGCTCCTGAAATGAAAGCTGAAAGTGTGGCCAAGGCCCCAGAAATTCCCGAGGAACCCGTGGAGGTAGAATTGGAGCTGGATGTGCCACCTGCCGTGCCAAAGGAAGCGACACCACCTCAACAGACGGCATCTGAGGTGGAGCAAGAGGCGCCAGCAGCAGAAAAAGCTCCCAGGAAGTTTAATCCACCGGCAAAAAAGGTGAAGCCAGCGGGAATTGAGGCGGTGGAGCAGCCTGGAGCTACAGAGGAGGCTAAGGAGCAAAAGCCTGCGAAAGTCATGAAAGAGGAAGAGAATAAGCCAGAAGCACCGTCCTCTAAAGAGTCTCCCGATCCCGACACCAACAACCAGATCACATTAGAACTATAAGCGAGCACCATTTATTATCGATTGGGGCCAACCGAAAGCCTGGTCAATTCGTATTTTTAAGCAAGTTATGAGGAATTGGTCCCTGTCCCTGTTATTTCTGGTTGTGCTTTCTTTAAGTGGAACTGCACAGCGCAATATGTCGTTGCTCGGTCGGCTGCAATATGACGAAGAACTCAGCGATGTTTGGGGGTGGAGCAACGGCAAATCAGAGTATGCACTGGTTGGGTTGAACAATGGTTTTTCCGTTGTCGACATATCCGACCCTGGCACTCCGACAGAGGTGTTTTTTCAGCCCGGCCCAGGCACCTCATGGCGCGACATTAAAACCTGGAAAGGTTACGCCTACATCACCAACGAGTCGAGCGAAGGACTTTTGATCGTAGATCTGAACTCCCTGCCTGAGAACCCCAATTTGGATACGGCTACTTACACCGGAGATGAATTCTCTTTTCAGAGGGCGCACAACCTTTACATTGACGAGAACGGCATTTGCTACATATTCGGAGCAAATCATGCCTTGGGTGGAGTCATTGTTTTGGATCTTAATCAAGACCCAATGAACCCCGTTGAGTTGGGCCGTTTCAATGGGTTTAATTTACACGATGGAGTGGCCAGAGGAGATACCCTGTGGGGTTTTGCCATCGACAACGGCAATGTCGCGGTACTGGATGTTTCCGATAAAGCCAACCTTGAATTAATCGGCAGCTTTCCGTCACCAGGCAAAGCAGCCCACAATGGCTGGTTCTCAGATGACAATCGATACATTTTTACCACCGATGAGATGGACAATGGGGTGGTCGCAGCTTATGATATGAGTGATTTGGGTAATCCCAAAGAATTGGACCGGTATCGGTCCAATCCAGGCTCGAATTCAGTGCCACACAACGTACACTACCACGAAGGTTTTTTAGTCACCTCTTATTATAAAGACGGCATCACATTGGTGGATGCATCCCGTCCCAGGAACCTCATTGAAACCGGTTTTTACGATACCTCACCCGAAGCCTCAGGTGGTGGAACCAGCGGTTGCTGGGGAGCTTACCCTTTTCTGCCTTCGGGCTTGGTGCTGGCTACAGACATTGCCAATGGTTTGTTTGTTTTCCGACCGCACTACATAAAAGGCTGCTATTTAGAAGGGACCATTCGCAGCGGAGACGATTGCTCCACCGTGCTGCGTCCCAGAATACAAATTCTGAGTACAGATGTGGCGAAAACGGGGGAATTGAATGGTACTTACGCAGTCGGCTTTCACCAGGCAGGGACCTATTCTGTGCTGGTCGAAGCAGATGGTTACATCAGCAAAACGGTCGACAATGTTGTGTTAGAAAATGGAGTGCTCACCAATTTAAATGTTCGCTTAGATCCTGTTGATGGTACCTCTGGAGACAATGGTCTGGCGCTCTTGCGCTCTTATCCTAATCCTTTTCGGGAACAATTTACGCTCGAAGTGCGCTGCTCCGATTATTTTGAAACGGTTAAGGAGTTGCGTGTCATCAACTACCAGGGAAAGGTCGTGGAGGAAGGCATTTGGCCCGCCAACGAACTGACCTTCCAATTGGGAGGTGCCTGGGGTACCGGGCTTTTCTACCTTGAAGTGCGCAGCGAAGGAGAGGTAATCGGAGAGATGAAGCTCATTAAGGAGTATTAAACAGCCTATTTAGGAGCAGCTACTTTCAGCCTTTCTAAGAACCCGTTCCAATCATTCTTTCCAGGATAAACGGTGTTATAAAATCAATGTATACTCCAAAGGTAACCGGGTACAATTCAGGTCCTTTTCCTTGTTGGAAAACAGGAGTAAAGGAGTAGGCCCCAAATAGAGATAGATACCGATATCTAAAAGTTGCTTGCAGACCGAGATGAAGTCTGTTGGCGTAGAAGAAATCTTTATTGTCTTTGAACTTATTTCGTGCACTTTCAAGCTTTCCCTCTTCTAGGAAACTTCGATGAAATTGACCACTAATTGTGTATTCAACCATGATGCCAAGTGAGGCGACAGAACCATCTAGAAAAGGAGGCATGTAGTTAATTTGAGGGGAAAGTGTCAGGCTTGTTGTTTGCAAATTACTCCCAAGGCTTCTGAGTCCTTTCTTATACACCAAGCTTTTATCCGGGTCTTCTTCATAGGTGACTTGTCCTAGAGAATCAGAAAAAATGTAGTGCTTTTTAAATCTAAAGTTGCTGAATTTGACTCCCGGAGCGACCGTTAGAAACAGGTTGGAGGAGTCAGTCAAATTTCTCAATACTTGAATTGGGAAGGCAAAAGGAGCAACGAGACTTTCTCCACGCAATTCAAGGTCTTTTGAATCTGCACCTCTCCAAGTTGAATAGACATAACCTAACTGTGCTTTCGCGGCAAAGGAGGTCAGTATAAATGCAATTAAAATAATGCGTCTCATGATATCTTCGTTGTGCTGAATTTGCAAGAATGGTTCCAAAATTTTTAATAGAATTCCTCCTAGCTGCCTATTGAGAATACAGTTGGTGTGATTCGTTACAAAAACTAATACCTGTTGGATTTGCTCTCACTTTTTCCCTTCCAAGTTTCCCTGGGCATTAGGTCCACGTTTTGGGTCTGAAATGCTAACTTTACGCCTTTTGATTTTTGAGAAACCAGATAGTTGGGAATGATGAGAAGAAGCTTTTGGATAAGCCTGTTGATGGTCGGTTGTTTGTTGCAAGCATCCGCACAACCAAGAAAACAGCGATCGGCAGCAGAGATTAAAATGGCCTTGCAAAAATTGCAGGTCTGTGGCAGCGTTTTGTACCTGGCCGCGCATCCTGACGATGAGAATACTCGATTAATAGCCTACCTGTCCAACGAGCGAAAAGTGCGCACCGGGTACCTTTCTCTGACCCGTGGAGACGGTGGACAAAACCTCATTGGACCTGAAAAAGGAGCCGAGATGGGCGTCATCCGAACCCAGGAATTACTGGAAGCCAGGAAGCTGGATGGTGGTGAGCAATTTTTTACACGGGCCGTTGATTTCGGTTATTCCAAGTCCGCAGATGAAACCATGGAGATTTGGGACAAGAAAGCCATTCTGGCCGATGTTGTTTGGACCATTCGAAAATTCCGACCAGATGTTATTGTGACCCGCTTTCCGCCTACGAAGCGTGCTGGTCACGGTCATCACACTGCTTCGGCCATGTTGGCGGAAGAAGCTTTTGCCATGGCAGGCGATCCATCTATGTTTCCAGAACAATTGAAGTATGTCGAAGTATGGAAACCACACCGTTTGTTGTTCAACAGCAGTACCTGGTGGGATAAATCGCTGACAGATTTGACAGATGCCCAAAAGAAAGAACAAGGATATGTAACCGTTGATATTGGTACTTACAATCCATTGATGGGCAAATCCTATTCGGAGCTTGCCGCTGAAAGTCGCAGCATGCACAAAAGCCAGGGCTTCGGTTCATCCAAAGCGCGTGGTTCCAAATTGGAATTCCTGAAACATACTTTGGGAGCCCAGGCCGACTCGGATTTAATGGATGGAATTGCCATTTCCTGGGAGCGGATTCCCGGTGCTGCTGCCATTGGAGTCATGCTAAAATCAGCAGAAGAAAATTACGATTACGAACACCCCGAAACCATCATCCCCATCTTGATTCGGGCATATATACTGCTGCAGGAATTTCCAAAGAACCATTACGTGCAGTTGAAGCAGGCGGAAATTAAAAACCTGATTTTGGATTTATCCGGTGTTTGGATAGAGGCCGCTTCGAAACAGCCGGTTGTGGCTTACGGAGATGTCGTTGAAATTACGGCAACCTCCATTAACCGCAGCAGTGTTCCCATGAAGTTGGTGGAGATTGAATTTCAGGGCAAGAAAAAATCGGTGAACCAGTTGTTGGAACAAAACATCATCCTTGAAACAGAAGGAGAAACAAAAGTTTCCGCAACGGACGGCACCCAGGCGTATTACCTGCGAGCCCCATTTGTGGGGACCTTTTCCGTGGAAGATCCTACATGGATTGGTGCCCCGGAAAACCCCAAAAGAATTACAGCCACGTTCAAGCTGGAAGTAGAAGGACAAGTATTGGATTATGAAATACCAGTGCTTTATAAATGGACCGACAGGGTAGAAGGGGAGCTGTACCGACCGTTGGCAGTTGTGCCACCCGTCACAGCCAATCTTGCGCAAAAAGTCTACCTATTTCCCGAAAACCTTCCAGGCGTAGTCAAGGTATCTTTGCGTGCCCACACCAAAGGAGCCAGTGGCAAACTCAACCTGGAATTGCCCAAAGGATGGACCTGTGAGCCATTAACTGCCTCGTTTGCCTTTGCTGAGAAAGACGATGAAAAGCAATTCAGCTTTATCGTGAAGCCTTCGCGAGACACTCCTGTAGGAGCGATTGGAACCAAGGTGCAATCCGGAACCGGCAACTTTGATGCTTCTTTTAAAGAGATAACGTATCCGCACATTGCTACGCAAACCATGATTACTGCGGCCAGCGCAAAAGGAGTGAGCCTCGATATTCGCAAAACGGGTACACGTATTGCCTACATCAAGGGAGCAGGAGATGAAGTTCCTGAAAGTCTGGAGCAGTTGGGCTACGAAGTAGACGTCATGGAAGCTGAGGCCATCCGTACCGCTGATTTGAAGAGCTACCAGGCCGTGATAACCGGTATTCGTGCTTACAACACTGCCAATTCGCTAAAACAAGTGCAGCCCCTGTTGATGGAATATGTCAAAAATGGAGGCCGTGTCATCGTGCAGTACAACACCAACCGAGGTTTGGTTACAGAGCAGCTAGGTCCTTATCCTTTTGAACTTTCCCGCAGCCGTGTCACCGATGAGTTTGCCCCAGTTACCTTTTTGGATGCCAACCACCGCCTGATGCGCGAACCCAATAAAATCACCAAGCGCGACTTTGACGGCTGGGTCCAGGAGCGCGGATTGTATTTCGCAGGTGAATGGGACGAACGCTACACGCCACTATTCTCATGGAATGACAAAGGCGAAGACCCCCAAGAGGGCGCTTTGTTGGTGACTGAATATGGCGAAGGATTTTACATCTTTTCCGGCATTTCTTTTTTCCGGCAGTTGCCGGCAGGAGTGCCCGGAGCTTACCGACTCTTTGTCAACATGATTTCAATAGACCAACCTGCACAACGCGATGAGTGATCAACCGTTGGATTCAACACAGTCAGAAGCAGACGAGCAGCCTCCTTTTTTCAAAAATTGGAGCCAGGCCTACCTCTTTGTGCTCGCTTTTCAAGTAGTATTAATCGCGCTGTTTGCGGCCATGACCTACTTTTTGAATGAGTAGTCTCGATTGGATTATAATGCTCGGCACACTGCTTTTTATCGTGGTGTATGGTGCGTGGAAAAACCGCAAGAGCCAAGACTTGCAAGGCTACCTGCTGGGCAACAAAGACATGAAATGGCACACCATTGGGCTGTCGGTAATGGCGACCCAAGCCAGTGCGATTACTTTTCTTTCAGTGCCCGGAAAGGCGTATGTTGATGGAATGGGTTTTGCCCAGTTTTATTTCGGTCTTCCCCTGGCCATGATTGTTATTTCCATCGTTTTTGTTCCTATTTATTACCGGCTAAAAGTTTACACTGCTTACGAGTTTCTGGAATCACGTTTCGACCTCAAAACGCGTAGTCTGGCCGCTATTCTTTTCTTGATTCAGCGCGGACTGGCCGCAGGAATTACCATCTACGCGCCCTCCATTATATTGTCACAAATATTGGGATGGAACCTTTCGGTCACGGTCATCTTCATTGGCATTTTGGTGACTGTTTATACTGTGTCGGGAGGAACCAAAGCGGTGAGTCAGACGCACAAGCAGCAGATGGCGGTCATTTTTGCAGGTATGTTCATTGCGTTTGGTGTGCTGGTTTATTACCTCTCCGATCACCTCACATTTGGTGAGACCATGAAGGTCGCAGGCAAGATGGACAAGCTGGAAGTGATCAATTGGGATTTTGACTTTGAAAACCGCTACAATATATGGTCTGGTATCATCGCGGGTTTCTTCTTGCAGCTCTCCTATTTTGGTACAGACCAGTCGCAGGTGCAACGCTACCTTTCCGGACAGTCAGTCAAACAAAGCCGATTGGGCCTGATGTTCAACGCCTTGTTAAAGGTGCCGATGCAGTTCTTCATTTTGCTCATCGGAGTGTTAATGTTTGCTTTTTATCAATATGTTCAGCCGCCTGTTTACTTCAACCAGGTTGCGGTTGACAAGGTGCATAATTCCGAATACGATACGGAGTTTAAGCAAATGGAACAAGAGCATGCTGCCAACTTCGAGGAACGCAAAACCAGTTTAGAACAGTTGGTCGTAGCCATGCGGGAAAACGATGTCGAGCAGGAAGCTGCCCTCACGTCAAAGTTGCAACACATGACCACCAGAGATAGCTTGTTGCAGGTGGAGGTGCGCAACATTGTGTGGTTGGCTGATCCGGACAACAAGGATGTACCGGCAGAAAAGCAGGAGCAGGAGAAAAAGAAGGAAAAAGATGGTGACTACATCTTCATCAGTTTTGTGATGGGCTATTTGCCCATAGGGATCGTTGGCTTGCTGCTGGCGGTTATTTTCTCTGCGGCCATGTCTTCCACTTCGGCCGAGCTCAACGCATTGGCATCTACTGCCTCCATTGATATGTACAAACGCATCTTTAAGAAAGACGGCAACGACAAACATTACTTGATTGCCTCGCGGTTGTTGACGGTAATGTTTGGTGCGCTGGCAATAGCCTTTGCCTTGGTGGCATCCCTGTTCGACAATCTAATCGAAGCGGTGAATATCCTGGGGTCGTTGTTTTACGGAACCATCCTCGGAATTTTTCTGGTAGCCTTTTTCCTGAAAAAAGTGAGTGGAAATGTGGTTTTCATCAGCGCAATTTTGGCTGAGATCATTGTCATTTGGGCATTCAATAAAACGGATATAGGTTACCTTTGGTTGAACCCAATTGGTTGTTTGGCCGTGATGCTGTTCTCTGTGCTATTGCGCACCGTGATGCCCCGAAAAGAGGCTCAATAGGAATAAATCACCTTTTTATCAAAGCCATTGATGCTGAGTTCAATCGACTTGTGCTGTTTGTTTTTCAGCGCCTTGATATCAAATTGCAAGGTTTCCGTTTCCATGGCTTCACAATAATCGTTGAATGAATTGTGGTGCAACAACAGGTGAATCCCCGGAGTTTCTTCGGTGTATTGGTTATTGCTGGATAACTCAAAACCATGCTCCTTGCAACCACCGCTGTAGGAAACGGTGATGCTGAGTATGTTTTTATCCAAGCTTAGTTGATCCAACATGAAGTGATCACCGTATACCTCATAGTTGACTTCGGAATCAATCTTTAGTGGCTGAACGGCACGTTTGCTGCCAGGTTCTTTTTGTCGGTAAGTAACTCCTTCGCCTTCGCCACCCGCTTCTCCGTCATTTGTCTTGGAGTTCTCAACTTTGGAGGATGTTGCGGTTGTTTTCTTTACCTCAGATGGAGCGTCAATTTTGGCTACAACTGTTTTATCAGCAGTGTTTTTAGACGTCACTTCTTTTTTACTTTTGCATGCAAAGGAAACGGTGAGCAGAAAAGCTCCAATAAGCAAGGTGGTGATTCTCATGGTTGGTGAAAATTGTTGGAGGGCCAAATTACGAAAAATGTATCATCACGGCTGTAGGTAAGGCACAACCTTGGCCAGAATCATTGCTGAATTGGGGGAACATGAGTTTCAACGACAAAATGGCTGTTTGAACGACTATTTTTTGCCCGATAGAAATCACTGTATTAATTTGCCCTAGAAATTGATTTGAAAGAGTCCAGCGCTATGAATCGAAAATCGAGTGTACATACTTTGTACGCAATTACCGTATTCTTTGTATTCCTTACAGCGAATGCATTTGGATTCTCATCGGGTACTGAGAGGTTGGTCGATCGACTGTCTGTTTTGGTTGAAAAAGGAGAGCAAAATCAAGCCTGTTTATTATTAGCGAAAGAACTCGATGTTGATGCATTCAATGATGATATCAGCGTTGGAGACTTGTATTGCTTGTTGGAAACATGGTTGTCTTATGGAGACTGCGAGGCAGAGATTACTACCTTGATGAGTCGCTTGGGGCCGAAAGCACCCGTTGCACCGCAAGCAGATGGGGAACCTTTTTATTGTTCGGGTGCCAATGCACAATTGCCATTCGGCTCAAAGGCGAAGGTGCTGAATCTCGGACCAGATATCAACTCCAAATACGCAGAATACAATTCAGTATTTGATTCGCTGGAGTCAGTGATGATGTACACAGCCCGAAGGGATTCTAACACGGGAGAGGACATTGACAGGGAAGACGGTCAGTACTTTGAGGATATGTACATCAGCGAAGGAATGGCTGGAGCCTTTTCAACGGCAGTAAAGATTGACGAGTTTGATTCCACCCACAGTGACATTAAAAACACCTCTAAACACGAATCGCCCGTTTGGTTGACCTACGACCAACAACAACTCATCACCTTCAAACAGGATAAACTGTGGTTGTCCGACAAGGTGGACGGTGTATTTCAACCCGCAGTGGAGTTACCCAAAGAAATTAATTCAGGCCGTTATCAAAACCACGCGTCCCTTCCTGCCGATGGCAGTGTGATGTATTTTTCCAAGGAGGTGCGGGACCCAAGTCGCAACGATTGGCACCTGGATATTTTTCGCTCATATCCTCTGGGCGATGGCAAATGGTCAAAGGCAGAGAAATTAAGCAGCACTATCAACACACAGTTCAGTGAAGACAGTCCAATGATTTCAGCCGATGGGAAAACCCTGTACTTTTCTTCCAAAGGGCATGAAGGGTATGGAGGCTACGATATTTTTGTGACTGAATTACAAGAGGACAGCACCTGGTCTGTGCCGGTTAATTTGTGTCCACCCATCAACTCCTCTGCAGATGATGTGTTTTTCCGACCCAACTGGAAGGGAAATGGAGCTTACCTGTCCTCTTCACGTTTAGGTGGATACGGCAAAATGGATATTTACAAAGTTGTCTTTGATAAACCCTTATTTGAAAATTGCGGACCACCAAGCACCGATTTGCGCGTTTCGGCTGATGCCGCTGCTTCAGAAGACCCAATGGGCTCCAAAGTTTACTACGAATGGGACATGGGAGACGGTAAAATCTTGCAGGGTCCCACTGTGGAGCATCAATACAAAAAGCCTGGATTTTATAAAATACGGTTGCACGTTACCGATTCCCTCACCGGAAACAAGGAATTGGATGTGCAAACTGCGGATGCTGATTTTTCCCGGGACGAGTACGTGAATTTTACAGCTCCGGAAGTGGTTGAAATCAATCGAACGTTTGAAATGGATGGATCAATGTCTTATGTACAGGACATGGATATATTCAATTATTACTGGGATGTGGCGGGCACAGCTGTTAAAGATACCGGTAAAATTTACCATTCTTTTGATACTCCCGGACAATATGAAGTGGTGCTTGAAGTCGCTGCAACCGGCAAAGAGAGTGGAGCGGTGGGGAACTTTTGTGTCACCAAAAAAATCAATGTCCTGAGCCGGGTGGATTACCTCACTTACCTGGATTCTTTGAATCAAACACCAGAATACGCCCTGGTGGGAAGCAACGAAAGGTCGATACCATTGGACGAAGAAGAGACGAAGCAACAAACAGCCGCCAGTGAGTTGTTGATGGCCATCTTGGATGATGCTGATACCATGGGTACTACGCCAGCTGTGCGCAACGATGTGGAATACACTCAAATGGGCCAGCCGGTCTTTAGCAACGTACTCAAAAATGATGTGCACCCTGATGGAGTGAAGCAAACGATTACTGCCGTAACAAATGGGGCCAACGGAACGGTGGAGATTATTGATGCGGAGAAGGGCATGGTAAAATACACACCCAATCCGAATTTTGCAGGTACTGATGTCTATTCCTATACGGTGATTGATGAGGCTGGCAACACTACTTCTGCTGTAGTGGTCGTGAATGTTGGGAAAGAAAATATTGCAACGGCCCTGGAACAAGGGCACCTGGAAGATGACCGGGATATCACCATGGCGGGCCGACCAGTAGTCACCACTGTTTTTCGAAACGACCACGGTTCTGGAAGTGGAAAGCTGCAAATCTCGGAAATTACCCAAGGCAAACATGGAAAAGTCAGGGTGATAGATGCCAAAGCAGGAACGTTGGAGTACACTCCTGAAAAGGGCTATGTGGGAACGGATGAGTATACCTACAGTGTCATGGATGAACAGGAGGATAGCTACACCGCCAAGGTCTCAGTGATGATTATGGGAGCGCTTCAGGCGCAAAAAGCAGCGAGACTACGCTTAGAGAATGACCTGGATAAAACCTTTGAAGGCATGAAAGTCATTACTGGTGTGCTGGAGAATGATTTGCATCCTGACGGTTTGGCCCAGAAAATTATTGGCGTGAGCGATGGTGCCAATGGCTCGGTGCGCATCCTCAATGAGGAAACCGGAGAAGTGGAATACACTCCTGCGGCTGGCTTTATTGGAACAGATACTTACACCTACACCATCCGCGATGAAAATGGCAACATTTCAACAGCTGCTGTTACGGTGCACGTTACCGGTGAAGATGGTAAGATCGTTGGCAATGGAGTGAAAAATGATGAGGACGTGACCTTGATGGGAAGAGCAGTGGCCACAAGTGTTATGTTGAATGATGACCCCAATGGTTCGAAACAACGTGTCACAAAAGTGTCCAAGGGAGCCAACGGAATTGCAACGATTGTTGATGCTGAAAAAGGTATTATCGAATACATTCCCAACCCTGGCTTTACTGGTGTTGACGCCTATACCTACACGGTGACAGATGAAAATGGAAATCAATCAACGGCAGCAGTGCGCATAACAGTTTCAGGCTCGCCTGATGACATGCCTCAAAGTTTCATCACCCAAACAATCAAGGTGGAAAGCGATCAGGATGAGACCATGATGGGAGAAGCGATTGTAACCAACGTGTTTAAGAACGACATTCATCCCGAAGGAATTTCTCAACGCATTACCGCAGTCACCGATGGAGCACATGGCAAAGTACGCGTCATAGACCCAGCACGTGGCACCATCCGGTATGCGCCTGATCCAGGGTATGTGGGTACCGATGCCTATACTTACACCGTTACTGATGCGAACGGATTAACGTCATCCACCATTGTTGCGGTCAGAATCAAACCACCAGCCGAAGAATTGCCAGTATTGGCAGCAGCAGACCCCGTGGAAGGCAGTGAACCAAAGAAAGGGGAGATACCAGGCTCGTCTACCGATCCGGTAGCAGGTGCTGATCCAAAAACAGGAACTGATCCAGAGAAAGTAGTGGACCCCAAAGGAGGAGCAGACCCCAAAGAAGGGGTAGACCCAACCACAACAACGGAGGATCCAATTGCGGATGCTGGAACTAAGACGGGAGACAAGACCAAAACAACGGTTCCTGAGAAAGATCCTGTAGTGATTCCGCCACAAATTGATCCAACGGATATACCCGATGTGAAGTTGATTCCTATCTACTTTAATTTTGACAAGTCCAACATTCGCAAGGATGCCGACATTATCATGGAAACCAACGTTCGCAAGTTGCGCCAATACAAAGGGTCGGTCATCAAAGTTATTGCCCACACGGATTCACGAGGTTCGAACGAATACAACGTACGTTTGTCAGAGCGCAGGGCCCGGGCAGTGGTAAAATACCTCGAAGACAATGGCATTGACCGTTCCAGAATACTGGCAGTGCTTTCACAAGGCGAGTCTAAACTCGTGAATGATTGTGGAGACGATGAAAAATGTTCTGAACGCAATCACCAGCTTAACAGAAGGGCTGAATTGCAAGTAGTTGGAACGTTGAAGAAGTAATTCGCAATTTCCATGGTGGAGCGAGCGAAAGTCGGAGGTCGCTTGTTTTGCTTACAATACCAGATCTATCTTCAAAAATGATTTGGGCGTTGCTGCGAACTTCCAGTTGCTCCTGGTTGAGTATCGTCAACTGCGTGAAACCATCACTATTGCTGCCGGTAACAGTATATCTTTTCGATAAGGCCGTTGCGTTGCAGCACTTCCACTTCTTTTTCGGCTGTCCAGCCAGGAAGATCAAACTGATGAGTAACGATGCGCGCTCCCTTTGGTAATTCTAACTCCAGCTTTAAAGAAAGGGCTCCAAGGCTGGTTCTGGTAGCATAAATTATTACAGCATCTGTTTTTGAGAGGTCGGCTTTTCTAAAATCAATGGGGCGTATTTCAATTCGATCTTTCAGTTCGGCAGTTGCCACATTCTTCTTCGCAAGGGCCAGCACTTCCGGGAGGACTTCGTAACCGATACAAGTCACCTGTGCCATTGAGCAGGCTCGGATCAAAACCTGTGCATCACCGCAGCCCAGGTCCAGCAAAACTTCGTCATCCTTCAATTCCAACAATTCCAATTTACGTTGCGCGATATCTTCGGGTGTAATAACATACGGTTCATTGAGAATGGGATGGTTGATGGGCTGGGTCATTTTTCAATCGGGGTTAAGTGTCGATTTAGGAAGTGCTTATTTGCGGTATTTAAAAGTATTGTTTGTGGAGAAGGAGCACAACTCAATATCCTAAAAAAAATGGTGGAAAAGGAGGTGAGACTTCTACTCCTTTATCACCTTAAAGGTCGCCTTGTGCTCATTGCTGTGTACCTGAACCAGGTACATTCCTGCTGCATACTTTTTTAAATCGATGGAAATGAGTTGTTGGTTGCCCACGGGGATAGTTCGCAATACTTTTCCTTCCAATGATTGCAAGTAGAGTGTCGCATTGGGCAAGTTTTTGTCGAATTTGACTGTAATCTGTGTTCGGGTAGGGTTGGGGTAGATGTTGACGGTTGAGATTAAGGGGCTTTGCAAAGCCGACCATTCAGGTACCACAGTTGTTCTGGCGTGTCTTTCATCATCTATGGTTGCGGGAATTGAATCCTGATCATTTGCCGTGGGTGTTTCTTTTTCTGCTAACGTTTCGGGGGGGGAGAGTGGCTCAAAGTTTCCACCGTAACGTGCAATAAAGATGTCGGCATTTCCAATGGATTGTTTTCTACCCCGGCCACGCTCTGGCTCAAAATACACCTCGTTGCTAAAAGCTCCCGTCAAAAAGTATCCTCCGCCCGGAATCAACCGCAGGCTCGATAGTTGGGCATGGCCACTGCCTCCCATCTGTCTTGCTGCAATGAATTGGCCATCTGCGGCATATTGTGCAACAAAAATGTCTTTGCCACCAATAGCAGCCATATAATTCTGACCGGCACTGGGATCAAAATCGGTGGTGCGATCCAAATAGCCGTTGACAAAAACTACATTTTCTTCAGATACGTTCAGTCCCATGGGACCACCATGGCCGGAGCCGCCCAATACATTGCGCCACAGTTTCGTGCCTTTCTGGTCATAAGCCTCCAAAAACATGCTGCTGATGCAACCACGGTCGGTAGGGATGGGCTGCGCACCTGGGATGTAACCGTGACGACCACCGAATGTACCTGAGAGATATAGGTTGCCGTTAGGACCTATCGCCAAGTCCGCTGGGTGGTCAGGAGTATTGCCTCCGGATTGTCGCACCCATTGAAAAGTACCATCATTCGCATGTTTGGTGATGAATATATCGCCAGCTCTGTTTCCTCTTGGTGTCAAGATAAATTTAGGATCTCCGCCATTAAAATCAGACTCTCCATGGAAAGAACCGCTGCAGTATATACTGCCTGTTTGATCCAGCTCCAGTCTATTTACTGTAACGAAGCTACGCGCTCCTAAATTTTTGGCCCATTGCAATTCGCACTTCGCATTGTATTTGGCCAGATAAGTGTTGCTGGTACCATTATTTTTCAAGGGTAGGTCTTGCCTGGAATGGTTAAAATCTACCGTTCCTCCAAACAAGCCTGTCACATAAAAGTTTCCCAACGTATCCAGGGAAAAATCGGCCAGTCTCCCCTTGTGCAGTTCTTTTGACCACTCTCGTTCCCCGTCAACGGTATATTTGTTCAATACTGCAAAGGGATGGTGTTTGAGATGGCTGGTTAATATTCCGGGCCACAGGTCATAGCCGGTTGTTTTAGTTGAATTGCCAGCTACGTAGATGTAGCCTTTGTGATCCAATTTTACGATGTAGCTGTGAAAAGGCGTTTTCGTTTTGATGGGGGTTGCCCAAATAAAATGATCATCCTTGTCATATTTGGCAAGAAACGCATCCCCATTTTCTTCTTTGGCTTTGAGCATGGTTGCGTCTGAGCTCGGGTCCATGTCGGTTAAGGCCTGGAAACGACCAATGACATAAATATTGCCTTGTTGGTCTGAAGTGATGCCTGTTCCCACGTCCCGCCCTTGTCCGCCTATTTGATGCACCCAGTTCAGCTCTTGTGCCCAGGAAATTGAGCTGGCCAATATGCCAATGCCAATCAGCAGGAATGTTTTTCGAAGGTATTTAGAGGTGTTCAACCACATGGTTAAAAGGACGTTGGTCACGCGTAAAACGTGCAATCCATTCATTTATTTCGAATAAATTGAAGGAGTTATTGCTCCAACAATTATGTTTTTATCAGGACATCCATTTTGGGTTCAATCAGGTGTTTTTCGGGAAGTAGTGCTCCTTTTTTACTAAAGTATTGAATCCACATTTTTGATTCGTTTTGGCCAAGGTTATTCGTGTAGTATTGCACAATTCTTTTCCACAAAGCACGTCCTTTTTTATCAAAAAATATTTCGCTGGTTCTATCGAACATTCTTGTGGTGCAAGTGTCGCAGCGTAAATTCTGACTAATTCGCCTTGGATGCCCGTTCGCTTGAAAAATGGTATCCGCCAGCAGAATGTCGCTATGACTAAGTCCTCGAAATATTACTTTTCCCTTGGCCGAGCGGCTTTCTTTGACCAAAAATGTGGAGTCATTGCGCGTGAATTGATATGTACCAGTAACGGGGCGTTGTTTGTCCCTACGCGGCCGGTATTGACCATATTTCTGCTGATACTGATTGATGTGTGTTTCCCAACTACAGGTACTAAAAAGTGGCAGAGCCAGCAGTAGCCAGAATAACTTGGTATGGGCCGATTTTTTCAACCCTGAAATTTATGCATAATACAGGTCTGCTGCGAAATTTTTCGGCCCCATGGCGATTGTACTACTCAGAAACGTTTGGAAAAAGCAAACCCAAAGGCGATTTGGCTATTGTCTGCAGGGTAGCTGTAAATATTCCAACTGGTGGACTTTTCTTTTCGTTTGGGCGAGTTGGCCAGCAGGTTGTATCCACTCATCAAAAAGGTACTGGTACCCAAACCAATGTTCATGAAAGCGACTGTCTTTTTGCTTTCATTGGCTGGATAAACACCATTGCCGATGGGCAAGCCTCCCACACCTACAACTACCTGACTCATACCCGTTAACATGCCCAGCTTCGGAATGGTTTTGGAATTGCCGGGGTGGGCTACCTGAATGCCGTTGAGCATGGTGAGTGGAATATTGACTCCACTTAAAACAGCGGAGGCCACACCGTATTCCATAGAAATGTAATTGGGGTTTTCGTAGTAGCTGCCATAAGTAGGTTGAATCATCGCGCATTCTTTGTTGGTCAAGCCAGAACTGGCCACCCAATCGTCTAGTTGAACAGTGTTTATTTCCTCCACTGTGGCATACTGGAAGTTGGTGTTGATGGCTTCTGCCAATTGCCTTCCGGCCGTTTGCTCCACCAAATAACCTACGGCACAAATGGTTCCGTCCCTGTCAATAAAGCAGGGCTTGCGTTCGTCTTTGTAGTCATAGTTTTTGGGGAATAAACCAGCAGTTGCATAATCGTGCAGTAGGTTGAGTGTGTGCGCTCTTTTTTGTTGCCGGGATTGGCTCCAATCGCTGACGTCTTTCTGTCGGAGCAGCTGTTCAACGTATTCGAAATGGGTTTTGATGCGTAGCTGATCATCTGTTGTGGAGGTTGGGGCAGTACCAAATTTTTGTACAAAACTGACGTCTCCCAAAATAGGGTTGATGGTGGTTAATTTGGCCGTAGGAGTAGCGTTTTTGCATGCAGTTAGCAAGAAGGGGATCGCGAGAATCAAAAGCAGTATCTTTTTCATAGTTCTTGATTTTTGGTTGTATAGCTACAACGGATGGGAAACGAGGGTTGGTTGAAAAGAAGATACGTAAAATGCCTTGGGCGTTGCATGAACGGCATCGATTGGTAAAGAAAACTGATTGGAACTATTTCATTTTTTGAAGTCGTCCCGACCGCCAATGGTAGGAACCGGCAAGTGAATCGATGGGGTGGCCATCCGTGCACTCCAGGGGACTGATGAGAAGCACGCTCTTATCAAATTTGACAGATCGTTTACAGGTAAATTCATGATCTGCTTCCGAGAATCCATAAGTGTTTTCTAACGTGGTTATGCTGACCAGGAGGGTAGGTGTGTGGACATCCCAAACTTGCGTGAATTCATACTCCGTTCCTCCTCGCGCTCCACATATTGGATGTGAAAAATGCAACACCAGTTCGTGCACCGGGCTGCCGACAACATTCGTCCATTCAAATGCTATACATCGTACATCGCAATGGGTGTCGTAGTTAAAATCAGGTTGATGCCAAATGCGCTAGATTCCAGCTCTTTGGACGGCTATTTTATGTCCCCACACGGCCACTCCACGGTGTACATCCACGAGGCTCAGGCAGTCAATTTTCTGTAATATTTCTTGCAGGTCAGTGGAATAACGAATGGCAGAGGTATCAATGATAACGGAAGCTAACAAGCGCTCTGTGTTTTGGGTAAAGCCTTTGTTGGCGGTCAATGTAGCAACAATAAGTAGAAGGAAGAGGCGAAGAATCATGGTGCTGTAAATGGGGTGTTTCCTGCTCAAAAGGTACAAAAAAAGCCCTCCCGATTTCTCGGGGGGGCTTGTACTGCAAAAAAGATTAAGAAGTATATTAAACCACTTTCACGTTTACCGCGTTAAGTCCTTTTTTACCTTGTGTCAATTCGAATTCAACTTCGTTACCTTCTTGAATTTCGTCAATTAAGCCTGAGATGTGTACGAAGTGCTCCTCGTTTGATTCGTCTTCTTTAATGAAACCAAAACCTTTGGTATCATTGAAGAATTTTACTGTTCCTCTTTTCATTGTGTTGTAAATATAATTAGGATGCAAAGGTAACTTAATTTTGTTCTCAGTGCTAATTACTTCCAGGTAATGGGCGCTTGTTCATTGAAAACGAGGCATTTTACTCCCAATACTTTAGAAAGTACTCTCCTTGAAAGACTTGTTTATTGCCTTCTTTAATTTGTCTGCTGATGCGCTAAGACGATCGGGTGCTGGGAGCAACCTGAGGTGCCTTTTGCTGCTTTTCGCGGATGCGCACTTTTTTGTGATCAATGGGAATAGCCCAGAAGCTATTGCTTCGTTTTAATTTTTCTTTTGTTGATGGCCTTGCGCTTTTTAAAAGCCTTTATTTCCAGGATCCAGGCATCAATTTCTGTGTCACCTCTGGTCCGTTGAACGTGAATGTTTTCTGGTCGGGTGTGGTAAATTTCATGCACTCCAGCAAAGTAGAATAACTCTCGCCAATTCTGATATAAATACTCGGGAAACCGTATTGGTTCGATTTTAATGGTGTCCAGAGAAAAGTGGGTTATTCCCTCATTGTTATCCAAATCAAAAAGACGGATATTCTCTTCCGTTAGCCCTTTGCTGGTGTCGTTGGCATAAGCAATGGAACCTTTGAATATTTCGATGGTGTTGTCCTTATAAACTGAGTTGGGCTTTTTATTTCCTCGCTTCCTGTCCACTTCATTTACGATAAATTCCACTGAATCCGGCCCGGTCAAACCCGCCATTAACCGGTATTTTCCGTCTCTTAAATAGAGGCCGATTTTTTCGGAGATGATCACCGTCATTTTTGCGGAGGTGGTCAGTAAATGTTCCAGGCCTTGTCTACCGTGTTTACCAATGGCAAGTGTGTGAAGAAAGGTATCCAGTTGCGGATCCTGGCAATTGGTGACGATTAATTTTCGCTTCGAATGAAATGCTACATGAACCGGATTTCCGCTGGCCTCATAAATGGTTCCTTCAACCTGATGCAGTTTGTAGTAGAATGGAGGGCGGCAGGAGCTCAGGAACAGCAGGCCAGCAAAAATCAATATTGCCGTCAGTACAGACCTTCCAAAGAATTTGTATCTGGCTATTGCCATTTCCAATCGGTGCAATCCTGCACTTCCACATTCATTCTGCGAAACAAGGCCGTGAATTTTTCAGGTTCCGCCACAGCTGGTTTCGGTACAATCAGCGAAACCCCGGTCTTCATTTTTATGAGATAATGATTTGGGATTTCTATGACCTTTTCGAGTTCTTTGGTGCTAATCTTGGCATTGCTGGTAGCATCCTTTAAATGGATGAATTTCGCATCAACCGAGATGTCTACCGGCCGATCAATTCGTTTCTTGTAGTGCTCGGCAATGTGCCTGGTATAATGTCGGTGGTACCGCTTTCTGGAGTAAAGGGGATGAAACACAAACCAAAGCAATCCGCCAATGGAACAGACCAATGCTCCGATCCTGCTGTCCGTTATCAAAAAAACACCACCGATCGCAATGTAGATACCAGCCACTATCCAGCGGGCATTGCGCCTTTTCTTTTGCACAGTTGGTGACTGAGAAGCAATGAAAAGTTGATGTTCCAGGAAATCGGCTGCGCTATTGCTGTAGTTTAATTTCATGTTTATGGCTTAGAAAGGTAGCTCAATAAGCGGTCCAAAATTATCGATTTCCAGTCAATCAGTTCCATGTTGGGAGCGAGGTGGGTTTGAACCATTGTGCAATTTTGAAATTTATACCGACCTGTACGACCGGATAAATCGAATTCAAACCACTCTCGACACTGTTGTGGCCGATGCCCGACTGCAAAAATACCCTGGGAATGATAGCTGAATTCTTCCTGTCATTGATGGCAGCAACGCCCAGGTGCAGGTTTTGTTCCAACAAACTCAGCTTTGTCCCAGAATGAATCATTTTTATTTCAGTGCCCAGGTAGAAGGAAACATATTTTTCGACAAATCTAATTTTTGCAGGATCTTGCCAGGTGCGTAGTGGGTTGAAACTAGCATAAGTTGTACGCCAAAAAGGCCACTTAAACCGAGCAAAAGCCAGTATGTCGAGATTGGTGTTTGTACCGACCAATAGGCTAAATTCAGGATCTTTCCACGATGCGTTGATGCCCAGCGCGGTATAGGGGAACGCTTCTCTATTTTGATACAAGCCGCCAGCTTCTCCAAAGAGCAATATTTTTTTACCCTTGCGCCTTCGCACACCACCACAGCCAAAGGGTCTGTCGTCCCCCTTTCCAATGTGTGGGCAAGACTGTATTTCTCTCGGACAACAATACCCGTATTTCCGGATATTACTTATATAGGAACTTTCAATTACGGGTAGCTCCGAAAATAGATGATGTTGATGCCTTTTGCCCTTTTTTGTTTTCCATTGCACTTGCAGCCTTTTTTCATCATCGTTAAAGGTGAAAAAGGTGGTGCTATCCACATATTCTTTGGGTACACGAATTTTTACCACATGTCTATCAAACAAATCCCGTTTCACCTGTAGGTTCTGCATTAAATGGGTCGCCACCCGCTCACATGTGTCTGGCGTGCCCGTGTAAGGAAAGTCGAAAATGGGTATCGGTTGATTGCATTTGGTACAAGGAGGCTCACTTATTGTAAATACCTTGAACTGGTCAAAATCGGATTGAGGAATTTTGGCCACCCACCTTTTCTGCGCCCACCAGCTGGAACCGGTTTTTTTCAATCGCCACTTGATAGTCTTAATTGTCACCTTACCACTGTCTGATTTGGATGCCGTGTAGTATTCGTTGCGCTTCGGAATTGTTGCTCCGGTTTCAATCATCACCCATTGTTTTTTTCGTTTGATAATGGTGTGGAGGTGAGCTCGGTTCAATAGTTGACAATCCACCTTATAGCATTTGCCTTGCAACGTTGCCTCGTTGAGAAGATTGACTTCGTTGGTTGCAGCAGTATCCAACTCCACCTGTTGGTCATAAGGGATCTGGTGCAGCACAATGTCGACCCGCCTGTTTTTTACTTGCTCGGCATTGTTCCTTTTTTCTCCCAAGGCCAGTACAATGGTTGGAACATCCTTTTTGAAAATGCTTTTACAAAACCGTTGGGTATTTCTAGCCCGTTTTTCTGATAAACGAAGGTTGGCTTTTACATTGCCCACCGAATCAGCGGTTCCGATAAACTGCACCGAATCAAGCGAAGCCAGATCAAACCGGCTGGGGATATTCAACAGTTGCTGTTGTTGGGTTTTAGACACTTTGGCGCTGCCAAAATCAAAGTAAATGGAGACTGTGTCTTGCGAAAAGCCAGAGCTACAAAATAGGATCACTAGGAACAATCCAATGGTAGCTTGAATTGCCGTTGATTGTGCGACAGTATTATTGGTTGTGATGGGAAGCAGGGATCGTTTTTATAAAATGATTTTGATGCTTTGTGTAGGAAGAGCAAAAGTTGTCAAAATAATGGTTCCGCTAAAAGAAAATAGTTGAAGTGAAAAGTCTGTTTTGTTGCAACCACGAAACCGATTCTTTGTTGGGAAATAGACGCGAATAAGCCGTCCACATTTTATGGGGCCTTTTCAGGCAACATTTCCACATTTCTGGTTTGAAAAAATGGGTCTGCCGTATTACCCTAATAAGCATTCCTGCTCAGGTGGGGATTCAAATCAACAGTGTCAAACTAACTTTGCACCACCCACTTAATTTCGTGAGCTTCTCTGTAGGTCGGTATTTCCAGTTTGCCAATCATCTTTTCCAGAGCAGCCGCAGGTATGGGGTATTCCCGGTTGCGGTTTTGAGACAAGAGTTGACGGTAGGGCACTTCAATATAAACGATGGTCACGCGTCCACCGTATTCTGTGAACAGGGAGATCCACTTGTTGCGCATGTCTCCGGTGATGTTGGTCGCGTTGAAGACAAAAGAGGTGTGGGCACGCATAAATTCCCGCGCTTTTTCCTGACCCATTTGAATCACTTGCCCGTTTTTCTTCTTGTCGGTTGGATTGATTTTGTGTTCCCTGCGGATGTCATCCAACGATAAAACGGGTAACTGTAAGTGTTGCTGAATGTACCGGTCCTTGCCACTACCGGGCAAAGCGCACAATAGGTACACATCAAATTTTAAGTCGTCAAAGGGGGTATAGTCAGGGGCTACTTCCGATTTGTTGAAATACTGAAAACGACCATAGCCAGAAGGAAACTGTCGGTTTTTTCCAAAACACTGGTGGTCTTTGCACAGTTCATTAAAGAGCTCAATACGGAAGAGGATGTCCTCTTCATCTTGGCAAATGCGCCCCAGAATATCGGCTTTGGCTAACATGGAGAGGTGCTCGGTATTTACCACTTGGCTGGCGTAAAGTACCTCCTTCACCGGATTTTCTTTTTCTATCGCCCACAAGGGTAAACCGTGCAGCCGGACGAGTTTCGCAATTTGTTCCCTTATCTCGAATGGCGCGTCCATTTCCCGGTAGAGAATTGTACGGGCTGTGAATTCTCCCTTTTTGGCATGGCGTGGTGAGACGATGCGCGATTCCCCATCGATGATTTCAGTGGTGGTCGTAGAGCGTTTTTCAATGTCGTGCATCAGCGCAGCAGTCACCAAAACATGCTTGTCCTGTTCGTTAAGCTCGTTGAATTCTGGCAAGTTGATCAGGGCTTCAACCACCATTTTTGTGTGGACAAACACATCTCCTTCGGCATGCCAAATCGGATCTTGCGGAACACCTTGCATGTCGCGAAACCAATCGAATGTCGCTTCGATTTGCTGCCAATCGATGGCAGTATCAACTTCGTATAATGGGAACTTCCACATCATTTTTGGTTCATAAGTTCATACCCGAACCACTTGTATTTGGAGTAATCTGTCAGCGTTGCCGGTTTCCAGGTTTTGGTCCAATGAACAGTTGTTTGCACATGCGATTGACGCACCAGTTTAAAGAGGTTGTTAAACTCATTGGAGGCTACCGGAATGGCTCCATCGTTGGTTTTGAACCCATTTTTGTTGCGGATCACAAACCCTTCTGAGCAGGCTGTACCTGTCTTTGGGTCATAACCACCGAGCAACCCTGGCGTTTCCACACTTTGCTCCCAGGGCATGCCCAGGTTGGCGGTTAACCAGCGCTCCAATACTTTGTTTTCTGATTCTTTGGTATCATACAAATCGACCAGGGGAGCGGTGATGTTGATTTCCGGAACCGTTGGAAAATCGAGCAAGGCCGCGTAAAATTTGACCTCGTCCCACGATAACCAACGATCACCTTCGCGCACCGCAAACACATAAAAATAGGATTCGAGTTGGCCGTAGGCGATGGAGTGCACCCCGTACATGTTTTCCCCGAAAATCTCCAGCTCATTCAAATCATTTTTGATGAGGCTCCAGCGCTCGCGCATGGGTTTGTCCCACGGATGCTCTGTTGCGGCTGTGTGTGAACGGGCAAACACGCCTTTTTTACTGAAACAGTTGTTTTGGCCGTCCAGTTTTTCGGTGAGCACCAAGTCTTCCATTGCGGCAAAAGCAGAGACATAACCAGCCGGCATGAACCGATCGTCAGATGTGGTTCCCAAGCTGATTTGTGCATGTAGACTGCGGCAATATTTCCTCGATTCACTCATGTTTTCCTGTCAAAAGACCCATTTTGGAGCCGTGACATGTACTATCATTTTGCCTTACGAAAACACCACAAGAAACGTTGGTTAAAAGCTGGGGTTCTGAAGCGCAAAAAAAAATAGGACAGACTAACTAGACTGAGCTACTGGGAAAAGGTTGTCTCTAAAGTTGAAGAAAATGTAGTGTGAGCAGAAAGAGTGGAAAAAGGAATTACCGCTTCGCAGCAAATGCCATGATCTGATCTTCTACTTCTTTGGCTTCAGCGACTTTGGCTTCGCTGGCGATACGATCCACGGTAGAGAGTCTAAAGGCTTCTTTTAACAGCTTTTTATGTTTTTTCTGCAACTCTTCGAGGGGTGATTTTTTCTTAAAAACTCCAAACATAGCTGATAAGGTTAGGTGGTTTTGCTGTGATTCATACTAATAAACAGCGAACCCCAAAAAAGGTTCAATTGGAGGGAGGTTTAAGCGCACTTAAATCAAAAGCAGGCGGCATTGTTTGGTGGCGGGCAGGAAGGAGGGAAATGGCATTTTTAAATTGGCGTTGAAACAGCTTTTCTGCCTGACGGGTCTCTTTGTCGAAGGTAAAATATTCCCAATCGTGACGTTTGGAAACAGCACCAGCAAAAAACAGCCAATTGCGGTGGTGAATGATGTATAAATGGCGTTGGAAAACCGATTTTTTTTTGCTGCTATTCTCTCCAGTTACCTCTATGACGGTGTATTTTCTGTTGTTTCGCACGACTTTCCAATCCAGCTCCTCCGCAACTTGACGAATGTACTTACGGTTGGCCGTTTTGTTGATGCCTTCGATGCATTTCAGCTCATTTTTGACTTTGGTCTTGCGCAGGTCTGGGGGAGCCATCACAAAAGCAATAACCAATATGGCTCCGAGGAGAAGCAGATCCCCGGCTTCAATTTGATTCCAATGCTCAACGATTCCTTTCCTAATAAAAAACAACACCAACATCCCAAATAATGCCCATGCGAACCACCCAATTATCCACCCAGGGCCGGAGCTTTTTTGGACGAAGAATCCTTGTTTTTTGACTTTGGCTATTTCTTCTTCAGTTAAGACCATTTATGATGGTTTCGGGCATTTAACTGCCATACATATCGGCCATGACCAAAATCAGGCATAAGATTCAGAACAAGCGCTACAACTCCAATAAAAGAAGTTCCTCCGTTTTTAGCAATCAGTGCATCGGCTTCTTCTTCGGGTAAATTTAATTCCAACACCTTCGAGATTTCGCGATTGGCCATTGCTACAAACAGGTAGTTGCTGTAAAATCCAAGGAGCACTGACCATATTATAGTTATAACCAGGTCAATAATTGAAGTGTTTTCCTCTGGCACACCGTAGGCTTCTAAAATCATCGCTTCTACGAAGCCCTCCAAAGCTAAGAATACGAAAACAACTACTATTTCGCGGTACATCTTGCGGTAAGCCATCCAAAACATGCCCAGGAAGAAGGCGGGTACGTTGAAAACGAATTTTTTGCCATTGGCTATCTTTTTCACTACTTCCATGTAGCTGTCTGCACGCTTTCCAAAAAACAAGCGATAGTGTGCCTCGCTGTGTTGCAAAGATGCTTCTGATTCTTCTGGTGTAATATCTGGGTCAGATTCCATTTTGATAAAGTAGGGTTAGCGAGATCTATTGGCGGGTCATCGACTATTGGGTCGATGGAACAAGTTATTAAACTTTTTGAACGGTACCGGTAGGAGAGACGTTTCCCGTCCAAATTGTGTTTTGAATTGTTGTTCCATCTTGCGGTTGGCAGCATCGTCCTCGGTTGATTTTTTTTCGATGTAGATGTAATCGTTGTGAGTAGCTGGTTGACGAAAGATGAACGTAACACAGCAATACAGCAAGTTGCCATAATGGTGCAAGATGTAAAGACTGTGTTGGTGTTTTACGTCTTCCGAAAGGTCGTTTTTATGAATTGTGTTTGTTGCTAGAATGAAATATTGTTTGTTGTCATAGCCGATTTTCCAATCCATCTTCTTCGCAATTATTCGAATGATTTTTCGGTTCTCTTCTTTTTTTGAACCCGACAATTCTTTCAATACGTCTTTCTCCTCGACCCATGCTTTCCGATGAAGCGTTTTAGTCGAATAAAATGGATAGAGGACTGCGACAATTACAATTAGTACAGCGCTTACTGTGACCCAAGCTATATGGAGACTTACCAAACTGGTGACCAAAACAATGCCTAAGATGAGGAGAACAAGAAGCGGCAGTGTGCCACGGGTCGATTGCTGCTTTTCGCGTTTTTCATCGAAGCGTTTATCGTTAAAAACCAGGTAACCTTTCTCTTTGGATTTTACAGGATCCATTACGGTTGTAGCTTGTTATTGGAGTGTTGTACCCATCATTTTAGCAAGAACTTAACAGGCAGAATCGTATAAGAATCAATCGGTTGTCCGTCTCGGGTGGCAGGAGTCCAGTTGGGCATCTTTTCCAACCCTTCCCAGGCTTCATAGTCCAAATAGGGATGAGCTGACTTGGCCACCGAAAGCACCGATGCATCGCCTTGTGTGTCAATTTTTAAGTGCAGAAAAACAGTACCTGAAGCGTTGGCATCCATGGCTTCTCTCGGGTATGGAATGTTTTGAGCCATGAATTCGTAAATGGCTCCATCTGGTCCAAAAGAGGCCGGTTCAAAGTTCAGTTTTTGGTCCATACCAGTGATGAAATACGCACCGCCCTCCACTTTGGCATGGGCATAATTCAGTTGGTCGAAGTCTTTGGAATAAATGGGTTGACCAGTGTCATCGTTGGACAACCATTTCCCCAATGGGATTTCTTCTTTGTAAGATTCCTGTTTTACCAATTGGCCACTTTGGGCATTTTTCACAGAAATCATTTTTACTCCAGCTTCATCCTCCGTGGTGGTTTCAATGTAATGGGCCTTTTTTGGCGCCACCTCCACCGCATCTCGATACTTGAGGTATCGGGTGGTTTGCCCGAAAGAAAGTCCCGTACTTAGAAGGATGCAGCAGAGGAGTGAAAAATTATTCATGAGGGAACTGTCCTTAAATAGGTTCAGAAATAAGGGTGGTGTAAGCTCCGTTAAAGGCAATGTAACCACCAATCTTTTTGGAGCGCGGCAGCGGAGTTTCGTAGCTCCAGGCGAAATAGTTCTCAGTGGGATTGCCCTTGACATTCCAGTAGGTAGCGTCTCCTTTGATGGGACACATGCTGGCGCGGGCTGGTTCCAGTTCCAGCTCCATAGAAATGTCTTCTTTGGGGAAATAGAAAACGGGGTTGTACACACTTTTACCGACTTCTTTGAGAATGATGGCCCGTTCGCTTTGGGCGATCGTTTCGCCTTTGTACTGCACCGTTAATCTGCGTTTGTATTCGTCTGCAACGGCATAATGTCTGTTTTCTTCCATGGTAATGTGATTTTAAATGCTTGAATCAATTGAGTTATCAGGGAACAAAACTATCCATGAAAAATGAAAATTATTGCCCGCTACCTGACACTTCAACGGTATTGGTGGTCAACAAATCATTCAAGGCCATGGCTTCCATGCTGAGCACTGAGCTTTGCAGGGAAGTAAGTGTTGAAATGACGCTGGCTGCCGGAAGGTGGAAAAACATCGCGTTCACCCAGCTTTGTGGACGGCCGTATGGTGTGGGTTGTTCTCCCAAATCCAGGGCATTTTCGATGTTTAATTTTGTTTCTTCTGCACTGACCAGATCCCCCAAGGTGGCCTGATAGTTTAATAAAGCGTCTCTCAGCGCAACGGCTGAACCCACATCAGTTCGGGGAGTGGCAGGTTCCGAACCAATCAAGATATAGGTAGGAATATCATAGTCATCTTTATACATCATGTTTTGTAAGGTGTAGAGACTATCTGCCATGTCTAAAGGAAGCCTGTCTACACGCGTTATGATTTCGCGCTTGTATTGGGCGATTAAGTCAAATGTCGCTTTGCTTTGTTCCCGAATTTCAAGGGCCTTTTCCTGTTGTTGGGGGGCGTCATTTTTTCCGACTAGTTGCTGCAAGTTTTCATTCACCTGCAGGAGGCTAGCATTCGATTGGAGTGTCATGGTGTTTCCTCGCACGAAGGCAGTGAGTACTTCCTTGCTTACATTGATGGCAAACATCATGCAAAAGCCTGCAACGACAGCCAGTATGGCTACAATGCCCTGACTGCGATCCGTTTTTTCACTCTTGGTAAACTTGTAGAGCATGGCCGGAAGGAAAAAGAATATAATGGAGATCATGCCTAGAATGAGCATGGGCGAAGCTCCGGGCCAATGTTGCACTTTAAACAACATTCCGAAGGAAAGTAGCCACAAAGAAACGGTCATGAACCCAGTGGCGGCTTTGTCCATTCCAGAGGACTCCTTGTTGGAGACTTCAACCACCAAATTCTTGATGAGGAAACCAAAAGAAAAGAGTGCAATGCCTGTTAACAAAAGCACACTCGCCCCAGGCCAGTGCTGGATTTTAAATAAACTGCCCATGATGATGAGGCCCATGGAGATAAAGCCAATGACTGCTGTTCCTGTTTTCATAGGGTGCGGGTTTTAGGGAAACTAAAAATAAACCCTTTGGTGCGCGTGACCAAGGAACGGCAGCAGATTTTAACCCGTAATTACGGTAGCAAGAGTTTGACTACCAGTTCTTATTGTTGGGCGGGGGCTTTTCTTTTCAGCGGTAAACGGTAGCTGATGCCAGCAGTAAGTTGCCGGTTTTTAAACTTAAAAACACCTATGTTGTTGAGGAGATCGTTGAGACCGTAGTAAAAATCAGCCCGTACCCTTAGCTCAGGAAGGATGGCATAATCAAGGCCCAATTTCGGGCCGTAATCAAATTGATCCAGGTGATCCGTGTTGTCATCTCTATAGCCATCTTCGGTGGTAAGGCCAGCTCGGGTGACGATTGATTCGCTGGTAAAATGCCCATTGACCAGCCACATGGCCTGAAAACCTGTTTTGATTCCTATTTTACCGAGCGCTAATCGATGGTACACAGGAATACCAACATAATTGAAGTGGCGCCAATACTCTTCGGTGATGAAGATGGACTCTACCGGAGATAGCACGAATTCAAAGTTTTCAAGGATTTCACTGCTTCTGATAGGAACCCAAAGTGCTTCCATACCCAGGCTTGACTCAGCGCCCAACTTCCATTCCACGGTGATTCCTGCATTGCCCGAAATGGGAAAACGTTGCTTAGTAGGAAGGCTGGAGTTGTCGTCTGCGATAATGCGGCTGGTACCCGTAGCGCCCGTAGCACCAACAGTCAACTTTTGTGCAGCCAGATGACCGATGCAAAGTTGTGAGAGCAGGGGAACCAATAATAGGGTAAGGATTCGCATGTAGGGTGGGTTAAATTAGAGTCACTCGATTTTTTCTTCCTCTTTTATTTCCTCTTCCTTCTTCTCTTCCACATCTTTCAATAGCTCCAATTCTTCCGTGTCCAACAATTCTATCTTATCCTTTTTTTTCTCTCTGCCTTTTGGAAAGAAGTAGCTGATGCCTAAGGTGACCTGTCGGTTTCGGTATTCGATTGGATTACTATCCAATCCGATGTCAGTTAGCCCATAATAGGCATCTGCCCTGACTCGAATGTTGGGGTGCACCGCAAAATCCAAACCCGCGATTGGACCATAATCGTAGGAGTCAAAATTTAAGTCATCAAATGTAGATTTACTGTCAACGGTAACCCCGTTGCGCACTCCTTGCCTTTGCGTTGAACCTTGCGCATTGATAAAGCCCAGCGTTTGAAATCCGAAGTTAATTCCCAGTTTGCCAAATCCCAGGCGAAAGTAAATGGGGAGTCCCAGGTAGTTGATGTGAACCAGGTTGGTTGTTGTCAACGAACCCGTAACAAAAGGCTCTGCTTCGGTAGTAAGGTTCACATCTTTTGCAATTTCCTCGCTGGTCATGGGCACCCACAAAGCACCTATTCCCATGGTCAGTGTTTTACCCAAAGGCATTTCGGCCAAAATACCGGCATTTCCAGAGAGCGAAATTTGTTGCTCAAAGCTACTGGGGCGATTGGAGGCAATAGTGCTGGCGCCAATACTTCCGGTTAAGCCAAAATTGGGGTTTTGTGCCATGCCCTGCACGAAGCCCATGGCGAGTATTAATACGGTACTAAAGATTTTGGTAAAATGCATGTGCGTTTTTTATGTAGGCTCAAAATTAAAACGAATATTGGCTGCTAATGGTTGAGTGGGCGTCTATTTTTTAGTGGTGCCTTCCAGCATTCTCTGGAGATTACTAGAAACTTCTTTGGGAACGATTTCTGACAGTTGGCCTGATTGATAGTCATAGAACATTATGCTCTGAGGTTCACGGGAAGAATCAAATTGGCCATTCTCATTGTGATCCATTCCAAATTGGACCAGTAAATTTTTGCTGTTGAGAACAAATCGATAACGCGAAATGGTCGATTGCGGCTGCTCTATTTTGCGCAGCTGCTGATCGTTGAAGGAGTAAATGTACAAGACGGTCAAGTCTTTCGAATCAACGCGACCGTCTTTGTAAGTGTCTTTTTCAGATGTCTCAAAAAGAAGAAGAATTTCGTCTTCAAAATATTCAGTATGCATATTCTCAATGTAGACCCTTTGATCGAAAAGCTTCTTGATTGAATTCAATTTAAAATCGTAGACTAAAAAATTGTTGAAAGTACCGTTCAATTGGCTGTAGTATCGCCCTTTGCCACCTAGCCTTACCGACAATGCTTCGCTTTCAAAATCCGAAATACCTCTTACATCTTCTTCAATTTCTTCTGCGCTCTTCAACGTTTTTTGTGAAACAGGAACAATGTAAATCAGGTTGTTGGTATCGATGAGTATCGGGTTTTCGTAGGAAATGAGCTGCTGGCGCTTGTTCTCCTCTTGTAACTCCTGAATCTTTTCATCCGAAAGAATCCCTTCTTCAGGTTGATTGTTACGCCAGCTTCGGCTTAGTTCGTTGTACATGAGCGTGGCTATGGAAACAAGCCCAAGCAAGGCCATCAAAACGACCACCGTGCCCAAAACGGCCAGCAGGCGTTGGTTGTAGTTCTTTATTTTTTCAATCTTCATAGTGGCATAGGGTGGTTTCGGTGGTCACTTACAACATGAAGTGTACCACGTTTTTATCTTGTTTGACATTGATTGTAGAAGTTTGGTCATTGTTTCATTGTGGCACTCAAGGCTTGGCTTTTGATTGGCACTATAGCCGCAACAAACAGAAGCAGAAAAAGGAATTTAGAAGGGCGGGCATGGTGCTTAAAAGTACCAAAAAAATCAACAGAGATCAGAGAGTTATCACCAGTCACTATGGTGATAACTCAGAGGAGCATCTGGAGCGATGGTTAAAATAGGTGTATCTTTGCACCTTGGTTAAGAAAAGCGCACGCTAAATTATATTTATGTCATTTGATGCCCTGGGATTGTCCGATGCCCTTCTGAAAGCAGTCAGTAAAAAAGGATACACAACGCCATCTCCGATTCAGGTAAAGGCAATTCCCCTCATTTTGGAACGCAGAGATGTACTGGCTTCCGCTCAAACGGGAACAGGTAAAACGGCCGGATTCACCTTGCCGATACTGCAGATATTATCACAAGGCCAACAACTGAGTAGACGGCCTATCCGAGCATTGGTGTTGACACCCACCCGCGAATTGGCCGCTCAGATTCAAGAGAATGTGGAAGATTACAGCACGTTCATTGATTTTCGGTCAACCGTTATTTTTGGCGGAGTCAATCAAAACCCACAGGCACGGGCCATCCGAAACGGTGTAGACATGTTGGTGGCAACACCGGGTCGGCTGCTCGATTTGCAGAACCAACGGTTGCTTTCTTTGTCGAACGTGGAAATATTGGTGTTGGATGAAGCTGACCGAATGCTCGATATGGGCTTTGCTCGTGACATCAACAAGATTTTGGCGTTGTTGCCAACGAAACGGCAAAACCTGCTGTTCTCAGCAACCTTCTCCAAGGAGATCAAACAATTGGCCGGTAAGTTTCTACACAACCCCGTGATGGTGGAAGCTACGCCTGAAAACAGTACGGTCGATAAAATTGACCAGCTCGTTTACCGGGTGGATAAAAACAAAAAAACGAACCTCATCATTCAGCTGATTCAAGAGGGTGATTGGCAGCAGGTGTTGGTGTTTACACGCACCAAACACGGAGCCAACCGCCTGGCCGAGAAGATGAACAAAAGAGGCATTACCGCTGCGGCCATTCATGGCAACAAGAGCCAGGGCGCGCGCACCAAAGCATTGGACGGTTTCAAAAAAGGCCATGTACGCATTTTGGTCGCTACCGACATTGCTGCCCGCGGGTTGGACATTCCTTTGTTGCCGCATGTGATCAATTTTGAATTGCCGAATATTTCTGAAGATTATGTCCACCGTATTGGCCGCACAGGCCGTGCAGGAGCCAGTGGCTTGGCCATCTCCCTGGTCGATCACGAAGAGATGGATTACCTCAGAGGCATCCAGCGGTTGTTGGGCGTGACCTTGCCGAGAGAAGTCGTGGAAGGATATGAGCCAGAAAACAAACCTTCTGAAGCGTCTGAAACTCCACAACGCAGCCAACACCAAAGACGCAAGCCAAAGCCACAAGGCCAAGGTAGTGGCGGTGGCGGTGCTGCCAAGAAAAAGCAGTGGTGGTCAAAGAAAAAGCAAACCGGTAGCCGTTCTTAGGTTAGCGGGAGAGCGCATTCCTCTCGTAATGCCTGCCGCGGTCTTTCGACCCGGCAGGTGAGAATTTCTTTTCTCTTTCTGTTTAATTCATAACCTGCCGGGTCGAAAGACCCAGCAGGCATTAAAACCTTCGGATGCCGAATTGGATGTGAACTACTCCTTTTTCTCCTTCTGTTCAATGGTCCATTCAATGTCCCAGTTTTTGACGTATACCTCGATGGGAGGAAGGCCCACCTTGTCCCGTCTCTGGTTGACATATTCTGGTGCCATCAAATCTTTCACGTAGTAGGAGCCATCATCGTTGCGGTAAATCTGCGAACCGTAAATCTGCTGTTTGCCTTGGCGCAAGTTCACCCGGTCGATGAGCAGTGCCAACGAACTCCAGCTGGCTTCCCCCTTGTCGGCTGCGGCCCGCATAAGGGGAAGGTACTTTTCCTGATAGTCGATTCCGGCATGTTGTACAATGAGAAAAGCCGCACCAGCAGCGCTGCCTTTAACTTCCGAACTTTTGGGCCAGCCATGTTGCGCGATGATTTCGTCCAACCGCGCCTGGTTCTCTGCGTTGATGATGTGTTTCAATTCCCATAAAGCCTGATACACCGGAGATTTGACACCCAATTGTTCGTTGGCCAACTCAATTTGGTAGTAAAACGCCTGATCCTTAATTTTCATCGTCCACAACTCCTGCGATAATTCGAGGTTGGCATATTGGCCGTCTTTACCGTATTTTGTCTCCATGTTAGTAGTGAGCGTTTTTTGTACCACCTTCCACCGATCATCCCCAATAAGGTAGTAAAAGTCAGCATCGTTGAGGATGCGCACCGAACTGTCTTTCTCAGCCAGGATGTTGAGGTAGTGGAAGGCTGAATCTTTCTGGTTTTTGAGGGCCAGTATACAGGCAAAATTGTAGAGGTTGTTTTGGTCGGAAGGATCCTGTTGAAATACTTTTCGGTGTTCGATGATGGCCAGTTCCAGCTCTCCAGCCTCGCGCAGGCTGTCGGCAATGGAGGCATCGTTGGTGATTTGCTGGGCCTCAGCAGTGCAAAAGAATCCAATTAGCAAGGCGCAAAAGAGTAGGGATTGTTTCATCAGATTGGAGTTAAAATTGAAAATTAGGTATCGGTGCGGAAACGTCTACAATCGCTCCATCGGGGTCTTTTAGGAGCAGCCTGCGCTGTCCGTAAAAAGCATCTTCCGGTTCGCTGATGACTTCAAATGAGTTGGTTTTGGCTACTTCAAAAACGGCATCCACATCTTCGACCACAAAGGTGACATAAAAGCCGGTGGGTGCTTGTTGCACAGTTGGGGGCACAATGGCATGGGTGCGATCGATGATGCCCAGTTCCAATTGTTGGTCGGCAGAAATCAGGTGTACAAACCAGTCGTTGTCATAATCTACCCGGAAATCGAATAACGTGGTGTAAAAGAGTTTGCTTGCTGGCAGTTGATCCGAGCAAATATTGGTCATCATGCGGTTGAGCTTCATCTTAGTCGGTGATTGTTTTTTCGCAGACGCAACGCACGGGGAACTGGCGTTTGACTTGCGTCACGTTGTGTGAGTGAATGTTGTGTTCCAAATAGGTAAATGGTGAACATAAGGTTTAAAGTTATTGAAATCAGATGGACCCCAAAACTGGAAATCGGAACCTTAATTCAGAAATGCGAGCACCTCATCGTGCACAAAAGGCGTGCGCAAAATGCGGAAATGTCCTGTGCCTTCGATGGGCATCAGCTCGCAGTTGGGCCAATTGCGTTGCACATTTTGGGATTGAGCAATCGAAATCACTTGGTCGTTTTTGTCGTGAATGATGAGCGCCTTTTTAACATTGACTTTTTTGACAAAGTTGCTCACATTCAACGTGGTTATATCCATGTTCAATTCCGCCTCAAGGCGTTCGATGAGCAGTTGCTTTACTTTGGCGGTAATGCCCACTTGTTGCGCCACAGAATTGATGCGTTCAGAAAACTTGTCAGGAGTGGTGAGCAGCACGTATTTGTCCAAAGCGAGGTGCGGAGTACTGAACAACCCATAGGTAGTGGCCACAGCCCCAAAAGAGTGGCTGATGACCTGTTTGATGTTGAAACGATCGATGAGCACACCCACCAGCTCACTGAATTGAAACACGCTGGTTTCACCCCGACTACTGAAGCCGTGTGAAGGGCCATCAAATGAATGAATGGTGTAGCCTTCTTTTAACAAGCGTTCAATGATGTCAGAGAAATTCCCGGCCTGACCTTCCCAGCCGTGTACCAGCAAGATTTCTTTGGGACCGCCCCGCCAGCGATACAGTTGTATTTGAAACCCCATGAATTCAAATACCTCTTTTTCGGCCGTATCCAATACCTCCAACTCATGCACGCGCAACTTCCTTATTTGTGGATTGGTCAGCTGCTTGTAAGCCACATTCACCATGGTACCAGGAAAGAGGGTAGAAGCAATGCGGATGAAAGTGCGTTTCATGGAGATCGTAAGGTGAGGCGTGTTTCTCGAAGACCAAAGTTATTGATTAATTGGAGGGTGCATATTCTGCCCTTGCACTGATAATTTTCAATACCAATTCAGCTGTTGACTTCCCTACCTGCCGGGTCGAAAGACCGCGGCAGGCATGAAATGTCATATGCCTGCTGGGTCTTTCGACCCGGCAGGTTAGAAAAACCTTTTAAGCAAGGACTGACACACAAAGCTCGCTCAAAAGCCCACAAGCTTTTGCCGTGAAAACACTGCACAAAACCTTCGAATGCCGAGGCAGGTGTTTATGTTCTATAACCTATCCTTCCTCAAAACAGTTTGAAAGTTGAATCCAGATCGACCTTCGAAAAATGACGTTAAGAAAATGGATGTTTTTTTCGGCCGTGGGCTTTCCCGAAGTGAGGAACGAACGGCTAGGAAAGCGGAACAGAAAAGAACGTCCACAAGCTTCTGCCTAAGCACACTGTTTGCTAATGGAACGCTGTGCTAGGTTCTCTCTCATTTTTTCTTAATGCTGCGACTAACGCTCAGCAAAAAAATAGAAACAATCAATCCGGCTATTAGACAGACAGGAAAAATCAAAGCCACCCATTACCTAACCTTTAATGGCTACTTTTGCAGTCAAATCAAACTACTGCTGTTTTGGAAACGTTCACGCAACTTGGAATTGGAAAAAAATTAGTCAAAGGCCTGACAGAAATGGGCATTGTGACTCCTACGGACATACAAAAGGAGGTCATTCCTATGTTGCTCGACACCTCCACCGATTTGGTGGGACAGGCGCAAACGGGTACAGGTAAAACCGCTGCTTTTGGTTTGCCGATGTTGCACCAAATTGACCCCAACAAACCAGTTGTGCAAGGACTTATCCTTTGTCCGACCCGCGAGTTGGGACAGCAAGTCGCGAAACAGCTGTTTAAATACACCAAGTACACCGAAAAGGTCTTTATAGAGGCTGTTTATGGCGGAGCTCCAATCGACAGGCAGATTCAAGCGTTGAACCGACCCACACACATCATTGTTGCCACTCCGGGCCGTTTGATTGATTTGGTCAACCGCAAAGCTGTGGACCTGACGAACGTGAAAACGGTGATTCTGGATGAGGCCGATGAGATGTTGAGCATGGGGTTCAAAAAAGAACTGGATGAGATACTCGGCTTTTTGTCAACTGCCCGAAACAAGTGGCTGTTTTCCGCGACCATGCCCCATGGTATCAAACAAATTGTCAACGAACACCTTTCGCCCGATGCGAAACGCATAGAGGTCAATGCCCGCAACGTGGTCAATAAAAACATCGATCACCAATTTATCCTGTGTCAGGAAATGGACAAGCCCCATGTGTTGCTTCAGGCGTTGAAAGCGCAGGGAACGAACAGGGGAGTGGTTTTCTGTAAAACCAAGATCGCTACGCAAAAAGTGGCGAAACAACTCATTGCCAAAAACGTAGCCGCTGATGCGATACACGGTGACCTCCTGCAAAAGGAACGCGACAAGGTGATGCGGGCGTTTAAAAATGAAAACCTGCAAATATTGGTGGCTACCGACCTGGCCGCCCGTGGCATTGATGTGGAAGGTCTGGCCTTCGTCATTCATTACCAATTGCCTGACAAAGATGAATACTATACCCACCGCAGTGGCCGAACCGCCCGTGCCGGAAAGAAGGGCTTTTCCCTGTGTTTGGTCACTTCAGGTGAAATGAAGCAAATCCGTTATTTCGAAAAAGCCCTGGGCATTGCCTTCAAACAAATTCGGGAAACGAAATAATTGGGAACTTCTGAGTTGAGGGAGTTTTCAGTTTAAATCAAATGTCAGGTTGAGCGTGTGTACCCGTTAAGTCACAGTTGCACTGGCTCAAACCTTTTAACCTCAGTTCCATTCACCACAACTGTTTCCATGAACATGGCCAATGGTCGCACCCAAAGCCTGCCGTTGAACTGGTACTCCGTTGCATAAAGCGGCTTGTAAAGCACCAATTCTTCGAGCGTTTCGCTGTGAACCACCGTATCTAGCACTTCATACAGGTTGCCTTTGTAGTGTTGGTAGGTTCCTGGTGTTGGTTGTTGCATTGGATTCGTTTTTTGGGAGCTAAGATTAGGAGAGGAGGCGGTTATGGTGGTTGGATGAAAACAGTTATTTATTGCTACTCGTCACCAACAACATAAATTTCCTTTTCAAAATACATATTTCTGTAAGTCATGGAAGAATCAACCGTGTCTGCCATCAACCACTCATGAATAATACCTCTTACAAACTTTGAACCTGTAGTAATTCCTATCACTTGGGTGATGTAATATGATTCGCTGTCAGTTTGGTAAGTCACTATAGAATCTCCAAATACTTCAAAATTTTCATCAAAACTGCCTTCGTAAAAGGTAAGGTTTCCGTCCATTGTTTTTTCAATAACATCAATCAACAGTAAAACCGTATCTCCAACGTTAATTGTGTCTGACTCACATTCCATTTCGAAATAAGCGCCCTTCCCTTTAACCAGCAGGTCTGGACCATCATAATACCATTTTCTATTTAGGTAGCTTTTCCCTTCAACAATGACATGTTCAGTTCGCATGATCATTTTGCCATTCTCATCGTAATACTTGGATACTCCATTGCGCTCACCATGTACATAACGTTTTTGGGATTCCAAATTTCCATTGGGCCGGTAGTTTATGGTTGTACCATGCGGCTGATCATTCCTCATGGAGGCAGTTTGCTCAATGTTCCCGTTACTGTCAAAAGTGACAATGTTATTTTGAAGTTGTGCATTGGAGTCTAGGTAGTAAACACTTTTTAAGGATCCATTTTCATAATAGCTTTTATGCTCAGTGAGACCATCAAAATTATTACCGTCCTGACTACAGGAGATAACAATTAGAATTATACAAAAGGAAGTCAGTAAGATTCTCGCATTCTTGTACGTTTGAAAATCTTTCAATTTGGTTCTTGTTAACGTTTGGCGGGAGCTGACAGTGTCAGCAACTAATCTGTAGGATTATCGGTTGTTTTACTCTTTATTGGTTATTCTCCCCTTTTGAATTTAATCCAGGATCATATTCTTTCACATCTACCAATTCGTTATTCTCATAAAATTCTTCTTTGAGGAGATTACCTGATTCATCCCACCACTTCCAGATTCCAGATTTGTAGTTGGGTATACTATTGTCAAAATGAAATTCTCTTTCTAGATTCCCATTATGGAAATATAGTTCACATGTACCAACGAAATGAATCGACACACCCAATATTTTACCTTTCATTCGAATATTTCCATCAGGGTAAAATTCATGATATGGAGTAGGTTTATTGCCCTCAAAATACTCGACTGCTGGCTGTGTTGAGTTTTCCCAATAACTGATCGTTCGAAGCGTATTGTTGTCATGTACATAATGAGTGCGTAGAGCCGTAGCACCAGTAGAATCAAAGAGAATATCCATCTCCAGGTGATTGTCCTTCTCGTTAAACACATTGAAACTGGACATTATCCCGGAATCAAAGTATCTTATAGTTGTACTTATATCACCGATGTTCTCATATGTTTTTATTACCAATCCACGACCATTTCTGTACACCCCTAGGTGAAGCGTCAATCTCAGTGTATCAAAATACATTGTTTGGACCGGATTCCAATTTTTATCAAATAATTCAGTTTTGACTTTGTAGTAGTTGGAGATATGTCTTACCACTTTGTGCTCTACCTCCTTGTAGACAGTGGATAACGTATCAATCCCTTCTTTGTAATCGTATTTTTCAAACTGGTTTATCAGCTTATTATTTTCATCAGCATCAAAATTTTGCACAGAGGTTATCTCACCCAACTTATTCACAGTTGATAGGGTGCTTTGGCAAAAGCCCTTGTCCAATCCTCCAATGGAGAACACCAGAAATGTAATGATTATTGCTTGTGATGAAACGTGCATATTATTCATTTATCGAGTGATAAGGGAACGGTAGTAAATCCAATGTGTCTGAGGTAATGGCAACTTGTAATTCCAAAAAGCAAGTTGCTCGACCGTGAGAGTTTACCTGCCGACAAGGCAGGTGTGTCACTTGAGCACCGATAGATTTTTCTGCATTTAAATTTAAGGGTTTGTAACCCGTTTCTCCAAATTGGAAATCTGAAAAAAGTGTCAAAAAAATCCCGCTTCTGCGGAATTTTTTTACTGTATAGGAAAAGAGTTTTAAGTATATAAGTTTTGTCGTTACCAGTTATTCATTTTTAATCCAATACCTTTCCTCTCTCCTGATCATTTTATCTTCAATCAAATCTCCTTGATTCGAATTGGAGCCGATTGTGGTTTCAGAAATCCATTTTTCACCTTTTTGAACAAATTTAGTAGTTCCATGATATGATCCGAATCTGTTAAGTTCTTGCACCATTGTGTATGTGGTAAGAAGAATTGTATCGTTAATTTTGCTAATACTTCGGATTTCCAAATAATTATGTATGCCATCATAAGCTAGGTTTGCCTCGTTTGTAATATGCACCACACAACCATTAAGATATAGCTTCTCCGTTTTTGCTGGATCCAGCCCAAAATGAGACTGAATGAGCCGATTGCTGTGGAGGAAAATATCTCCATTCGGTGAAGTTCTTCGAAGCCTTTCTCTAATTGTATCATTTTCAACAATGGCATATACAAAATCCTGAAGAGCGAGAGTGTCCTGACTCACAGCGAAGGAACATGTGAAAATTGTGAATATTATCCCTATAGAAAACTGCAAAAATAATTTCATTATAGAAAGAATACTATTTGAATATCAATGACGAACCATAATTGATTCCCCGTAGTGGTATTTATTTTTATAACTTCATTAATACCTGGATTTCTTACATGACCGTAAGGGTCATTTTCAGAAAATGCTGGTGTGAACCGATAACCAATGAAGAAGGGTTCTCCAACTTTGTCTGACTGAGTAGCCCAATAACCTAGATCGTATGAGTAATATCGATTGTGAGGGTGACCAGCTGGGTAATTCATAGCGTCTATGTCATCATCTATTTTGGAAACATCTAAACTGTTCAGAACATCTTTAATTTGCCTCATGCCCGCTTCATCTCCGGTCACCTTATAATCAAACTTATCAATTAAATTAATCTGTACCCATTTGCTAAAACTATCCCCAAGGCGCTTGCTTAAGTCTTGCTCACTTGGATAAGCAGTTTGTGGTGGATTAGTTTCTTCACTGTCAAAACTATCTTCATATTGGTTATAAACCCCATTTTTCAAATTCTTTGCCAATTGTTTGTGTTCTCTGCGCCATTGCTTTCGCATTTGACGGTGCGTCTTAACCACATCTTTTACTTTAACCCAGTTTGCTTGATTTTCCAAGGCTTGCGTTCTTGTGGCAAGTTCCCATCTGGCACGACCATCAGCACTTGTACCATTTTCGAAGTCCAGCGGGTTATTTTTGTCGTGCTCATCGTACACTTCCTGTGGTGTCATCTCATTTTGTCGGCCGAATAGTCTTAGTTCTCTCCATTGATCTAGGCTTTTTCCCAAACGAGGGTTGCCTCCGCCTCCAGTACCGCCTCCTCCAAGGCCCTGCATGCAGTTTTTGCAATTTAAATTTATCAAGCTGTAAATTGCAAGCATGTGAGAGTTTGCAACTTGAACACCGCTAACCTTTTTTTGGATTTAGTAGCTATTTGTAACCGCGTCAAAGAACTATTTTAAAGATACAGTTTTATGAAAAAGTAAGGGCTGCGTTCACGCAGCCCTTACTTGATTTCATCCGAAAAATCGACTAACTTCTTGATCTCTCGTAGCTACTTGGGGGTGGGAGTTACAGACCACACTATCCGCGATTGACCTGAATTTCTAATCTTGTTCAGTAACTCTTCCTAGGGCCACTTCGGTGTATAAACGTTGATATACTGTATCTATAAATGTTATTTCTCCCAGTTGCATTTCTACTCGCCATAAGTCCGGATGGTAAAGCGTTGGAGGTTCTACCATGAGGGATCCATTTTTATCATACTTTGGAGTGATGTCATCTTTTAGATAAGAAAACGCTTTTTTCTCTAGCTTTTTTACATGTATTTCAGAAAATGGAGAAATTTTCTCAATTCCCAGATAAATCAAGACAACTTCACCATCTACCACTGAATAAAAGCTTGGAGGGAGTTTTCTAACCGAACTTTGACGAAAAATCGGGCTTAGCAAATATATATCAGCAAACCCTTGTTTCTGGAATTCAACGACAACTATGGAAGGGGTCATCGATGTTGACACAAGCATTTTCCGATACTCCTTGACCTTTGACTTAATAGATTCGGGCAGTATAATACTAGAACATTCAGTCGAACCTATCATCGATTCTTTAGACTTAGGCATCGACTCTGGCATTTCACAAGAAAATTGAAAGAAACCGAACACAAAAAATGTCACGGCAACAATGTTTCTAAAAACCGTACGGGAATTTGCGCGCATCTTTAATGATGGATTTATTTCCAAATCTACTATATTCCCGCCGAGTTCCAATTACATCAAATGTTCTTACCATTTCTGTTCCTATTCTAGTATAAGTGCCTCTCCCAATTTCTGTGCCTGTTATTGTGTAAACAGGAGCCTGAATGAAATCTACAATATCCCAGTCTGCTTCGCTCAAATTAGGAATTGTGGGATGAGTATGAACAAGTCTGGATGTAAAGAACCTTCCTCCATTAAACGCGACTACAAGTACGGGTTGTCCCATTGACGTGGTTCTACGTAGAGGGAACCAATTAGTATAGGATTCACCATAAGTGTTTTCTTGAAATTCACCGCTAGGATTTTGCCCAGCAATAGGCATAACCAGTAATCCTGCATGAGTCAACCAACCCGTAATTTCAACATCAAAAAAATTGGTCATTAATCTCATGAATGAAACAGCCATATTATCATCTTTGAACATTGCTCCTTTAAAATCTGTCATATTGAGATAGTTGGTTCGGCTGTCTCCTTCCAATTTGACATAAATCCCAGTAATCGGATCTGACTCGCTTTCTTCCTTCCCTTCTTGTCTTTTCCATACTCCAATTTCTTCAATTTCAGATCCGCCTGCCTTCTTTTCTGCCTCCCTAGCTACATCCCATGGACTTTCCATTTCTGCATTGACTGCTTGTTGCCAAGGGTAATAAAGATTGTCAATCCACTCATCTCTATTAAAATCGTCCCATCCAGCCATACCATGGCTTGAGTTTCGGGAACCACCGCCTCCGGTACCACCTGTGGCCTCGCCTATGCCAGAAAAAGCCAGCATTCCCGAACCATACCATTCTAATTCCCAAAAATTACTATAACCGCCCTCAGTTAGGTTGTCTATACTAAAATAAGCCGTTGAGTTAGGTACGGTCCCGGTAACACCACCAACCGCCAATCTTCCACTGGGATCAATGAACGACACGGGGTTGTTGGCCATGGCCAGATAGGGGCTTTGAAACTGGTGGTAGGGGTCATAGCTCATAAATCGACCCAGTAGGGGATTGTATTGCCGCAATTCGTAGTTCACCCAATTGGAGTTGACCGCCTTTTCGGTGCCCTGGCCACCATAACGGTAGCCAGTGGAGCGTTTTTGCAATTTAAATTTATCAAGCTGTAAATTGCAAGCATGTGAGAGTTTGCAACTTGAACACCGAAATATTTCCTTGCATGAAATAGCGGTTTCCGCCAAAAGGTCGGACAGGTGTAACCGCGTCAAAAGAAATGAAAAAGTAAGGGCTGCGTTCACGCAGCCCTTACTTGATATTGTCGAAAAAAACGGCTAACTTCTTGATCCTTGTTGCGGCCGTAGGTACGGAGGTCGAAAGACCTCCTTTATGCGCATCGACTTTTACATTAATCTACTCCTGATCATATTTTCCTTGCATGGAATAGCGGTTTCCGCCAAGCTTGTGGTGAGCGTGGCCGAACCAAGTCGGACAAGTGTAACCGCGTCAAAGAATCAATTTACAGATACAATCTTATAAAAAGTAAAGGCTGCGCGAACGCAGCCTTTACTTGCTTTTTTAAGTATGTTGTCAAAAAAAATGTTGTACCTCCGGCCACTGTAGCAAGTTACAAACTACGGCAATAAGAGTACTACCGGTTATTCTCCTCTTTGATTAAGTAGTTTTTGGAATCTGTCAATTTTCCATTTTCATATGTTTCCTCTATCACCAGTTCTCCTTTTTCGTTCCACTCTTTCCATAAACCGTCACGGACTCCGGAACCTTGGACAGTGTTTGGCAATTTGTAAGAATATTCCCTTTTTAATGTCCCATCCTTATGCCATTGCTTCCATTGTCCTATGGGATACATGCTTGAACTGAAAATTGAGCCTTCTACTGCCTTATTTCCATTGCCCCAATAAGTCGTATACAATCCAGGTCCGTTGTTATATGTGGCCAGTTCATACAATTGACCATCTTCATAATACTCCTCGACTACAAAACCTGAATCACCTACTGGGGTAATAACTCTTTTGAGTTCCTGTGAGGGATACCATTCTAAAAGTTCGCCCCCTCCAGTTTCTGGGGCATACTTGCCAACCGAATTCAGGCTGCCATCTGGATACCACATGATTTCGGGCGAAGAGAGCTTTCCATCTTTAAATCGGGCATAATACTGTTTGGTACCATCTTTATACCAAACTAAGTCTTCTCCATTTCTTCCAAGTTTGTTGAATTCTGTTTTACGATATGGATTATTTGTTTTCGTATAGAAAGCATTGATAGCAGTTTTTTGGCCGTAAATAAACTGTCGATACACCACAAATGAATCATTGTTGTTCCCGTCTAAATAGATCGTATCTATAACAATAGAATCCATGTTATCTATCCGCTCAGCATGAAAAAAAACTAAACCCATATTGGACATATCCGACATCGCTGATATTCCTTGTTGTTGGCCTCTAGCAACCACCCAGTTTGCGATGATAGCGAGTAGTATTAATCCTAATCTATAATACATATTTTACGTTAAAACCCCAAGGTAACTGTCACTCCGGGAGCATTTGGTTTTGTCATTGGAAAAGAAACGAATACTGGTCTCAATCTCCAATTATGATCGCGATAATTGTAAGTAAAGTAGTTTCGGGTAGGGTCTGGAGCTAGAAGACCCGCAAAAATTCGAGCCCCTTGAGGTTCATCTCTTGCTTGCATGAATCTCTGGAAAAATAGGTCTTTTGAGGTTTCATCCCAACGACTTCTCCTTGTACAAAGGGCATTTTACCCGCTTCTAACTGGTTTATAGCACCTACCCACTGGATAATAATTGGTATCATGGTTAATAGACCAAAAGTAATTGGCAAGGCCAGTATCAAACGACTTTTACGCGTCTTTGTCGTTGAGCGCAGAATTACCCAAAATGCGATGTTGATAAGTGTTAAAAACGCAAATATCAATAGTAGTTTCCAGTAATCATCTGAAACATCGTAAACCAATTCATTCATTTGAAGTATATATAGTGGTTTCTTCAAAAATAGTTATTTCGCCTGCTCTTTGTATGTCTCGTTTTTTTTAACCATAAAATTTGAAAAATTGGTGGTCTGCTCAAAAGAATAGTTTGCTTGAAAGCTATTATTCATGAAGTCCTGGAAATCTCCAAGTGACGTTTCCATCAAATTAATCTGACCAATTATTTTAGTTCCTGAAAGCAGATCAACATAGTTATCAAGCTGTAAATTGTAAGCAAGTGAGAGTTTCCGCCAAAGGTCGGACCGGTGCAACTTAAACACCGAAATATTTCCTTGCATGAAATAGCGGTTTCCGCCAAAAGGTCGGACAGGTGTAACCGCGTCAAAAGAAATGAAAAAGTAAGGGCTGCGTTCACGCAGCCCTTACTTGATATTGTCGAAAAAAACGGCTAACTTCTTGATCCTTGTTGCGGCCGTAGGTACGGAGGTCGAAAGACCTCCTTTATGCGCATCGACTTTTACATTAATCTACTCCTGATCATATTCAGAATAACTGGATTGAAAGGAGCCATTAACAAAAATATTTACTGTTCTGTCGATTAATTCTCCCTCGACACGATGCTCAAGTACCTCGGCATAGGCATCAACAATTTCAATACCTGTGCCATTTACAAACTCATCGAGTTCCTTGCGAACCTCTTCAATGGACATGCCAGTAGCCTTAGACAATTCTTCCAAGATTACCATCTCTTTTCCCAACTTAGAAAATGTTCCTTTTCGTAAATGTGCGTGGCTTCCACCACCTCCTGCACCT
>Ga0316204_10001769_pt1 | contig 54838 bp, 47 predicted proteins | sample 6monrhotite_MG_2_FD_205661 | JGI IMG/M metagenome (GOLD analysis project Ga0316204, IMG submission 205661) | Microbial mat bacterial communities from mineral coupon in-situ incubated in ocean water Damariscotta River, Maine, United States -... | ecosystem: Environmental > Aquatic > Marine >... | reverse complement strand
GCCATCGCCGTCACCATCGCCATCGCCGTCACCATCGCCATCGCCGTCACCATCGCCATCGCCGTCACCATCGCCATCGCCGTCACCATCGCCATCGCCATCGCCGTCACCATCGCCATCGCCACAGTTTACGTTGTTGATACAAATTTCAGCGGTATCTTCATCATCCTCATCTTTTAATGATTCTCTACCTTCTACATTAGCTTCATCAGCACTTGATTCGGCATTCTCATCATTAAGGTCCACTTCATCACTAAAGATAGTAATTAGCGCATCAGCAACATTTTCTGATTCATCATCTTCATTATTACCTGACTCATCCGCCATAGCAGTTGCTGTTAGTGCCCCATTAAATTGATGCACTAAGTTTTCACCACTAATGTAGATATCAGCATCAGCACCTTGTGGTCCATCTGCCTGCACTGAAATTGTTCCACGAATTGTGACCTCATCATCAGCAACAAAGCGAGACTCTGCTTTAGCTCTAGCATCATCAAGCTCCGACTCTGCTGTTGCAATAGTTTGACGATTAATCTCACGATTACCGCTCGCTCTGCTATCAACACTGCCTTCAGCCTGAACATCAAATAAAGCATCAGCATTAGCTCTGCCCATATTTGCATCAGCTTCAGCAATTACTATATCTACACCATTGAGGAAAGCATCCCCTTCTGCACGAACTATATAGTCTGCATCAGCATTTATTGGTGATTTTGGACGTTTTTTAACTAGAGGGTTAGGACCTTCTTGCACTAAAAGTGGTGAGTCTTCCGGACCATCTACAGGAATACCATCATTCTCTGCAGGAACGCCATTACTCTCAGCACTAGCGATAACGCTTACATCACCAACAACATGAACATTCCCATTGTTTAGTTCAGAATCTTCTTCGGTGAGTTCCGCTAGATTAGCCGTTAATTCCATGCTTGCTTTAGCTCGAGCTTTTAGCCCATGCCCACTAGAATCTTTAGCATTAGCCGTCACACTAATGTCATTACCATCTTCACCTGCAACCAGTTTTGTTTCACCAAAACTATTAATATCTACTAATGATTCAGCTTGAACACTATTTTCATTATCATTACCTTCAGGCTCAGCATCAGGAGTTCTAATAATAGCGCTAGAGGTAACCTCAACTCCACCATTTAGATCTACATCACCTCTGCTTGATTCGCTCCCTGCACTGATATCAAGAATTGATCTAGAGACTGCAGATAAAGGCTCTTCAGCAGAAGGTACTTCTTCATCTATCCTAGCACGGAATTCTGCACCAGAAGATACTGCGAGTAAACCCGTCGATGATACATCTCCTCCAGCCGTTATATATACTTCTGAAATTGAAGAGGCATCACTACCATCTTTATACATTTCATCTACTACAAACCCATCACGAGTATTTACACCCGCTGAGGAGGAAACATCAACATCCCCTACGATATCCACATCACCATCGGCAGTAATAAGAAGCTTAGAATTTGATGTATGATTTGATGCAAAGCCCTCATCACCAGAAGGTGTTGAGGCGCTAAGAACTACAGCATGATCACGCTCTGCTCCAATGCTTACATCATTAGCCTCAATATGCAACTCAGCTATTGCTGTTAAATCATCTACGTTCTCTTCGTCTATTGTAGAGCTGGCTGTTATACTAGCTCCTTGCTCTATATCCACATCGCCATCTGTTGAGATAGTCGCTTTTGTTTTTGAGAAAGAATCACCCTCCTCATCACTAGCGTTAGTACTGAGTCCAATACGAGAAACTGAAACATCCTCGCCAGCACTGATCTCTAAAGATACTTCTGCCTCAACTACATCAGCACCATTATCTATACCGGATATATTAATCGATAATTCTTTAGTTTCTATTTCTTCTCCAGCATTGATGGATACTATCCCAATACCACGCCCTGAAACTGAAACATCCTCTAATGTAACATCACCATTTTCTGCATCAACAGTAACAACACCAGGAAGGGAGTTATCTATCGGAGATGAATAACCATTAGAAACTAAGCTGCCAACCTCGATATCGCCCTCAGCAGCAAGTAAATTAATGTCACCACTAGTGGTATTAATAGAGTCACTTACATGACCAAAAATACCTCGATCACATTCAGTTACACAATCGACACCAGTAACACGTAGCGTAATATCACCACGGCCACCGCTCAAACGATCATCTGGAAGGTTATCAATTTCAATTTTATGCCCGGCTACCAATTCAACATCAGTTCCGCCTTGAGAGATTGACTCAATTGTTTCTTCATAAATTACGTTAGCTTTTGCTGCACCACCGTTCTTTTCTACAGTTAGTTCTAGAGGGTCAAAAATAACTTTACCTTTTTCATCTGCCCCTGTTGCGCTAAATGTAGCATCACTATCTACAGCTAGCTCTTCACCGCTAACCTCGATACGGCCACCATCACCGCCACTTGCACCACTATTTGCAGAAAATGTTGCATCTTCATCTACCGTTGTGCTTCCTGTTGATGAAACCAAAATAAGTCCACCATCGGCTTCAGCTGAATAAGCATCCGCATCAATAACGCCATCTAGGTTAACAACAGATTGAACAAAGTCACCTGCAATTTTAGCATCAATGATAACTTTACCACCTTGAGCCTGAAGAAGGCCGCTATTGAAAACACCAACTTCTTCAAGATCTTCTTGATCTACATTAAAGGTAATAAGGTTATCACCACGTAAATCTAGCGTAAAACCTTTAGTCGATGCCAACTGAACTGTACCAAGGTTAGCAATAATTGATCCTGAATTCTCTACATATGGAGCAGCAAGAATTGCAAATCCACCGTTAGAAACTGTAATATTTCCTTCGTTAGTGATACCACCCCAAGCAGCAGCTTCTCCGTCTAGAGCCTGAGCAAAAGAACCTGACTGACCATCAAAGTCACTATTAAGTGCTGTGGTTGCAAGCAATGCTCCTACATTTACTGCAGAACCTTCATGGAAGGTGATACCTGCTTGGTTAATAATAAATACTGTACCGTTTGAAGAAATAGTACCGGCAATGTTACTATGAGGGATGACACCGCCGCTTCCTGGAACACGGTTAATTGTTACATAATCAGTATATCCAGCTCCACCGGCTCCATCATAAGCAAAGTCAACAGTTTCACCTGCATCAACAGAGAAGTCGGTCCAATCAACATGGAGTGCATCCGTTGATTGCGTAACTTGTGTTAGATTTGCCGCAGACTGATCAATTGACCCCGTACCTGAAGTAATATTACCACCTGTTGGTGCTGCCGAAGCATCTACCACACCTCCAGCCAATGCCATACCTACCAATGCCGCACTCCAAACATTTAATACATCCTTTTTCCGTTTAAAAATTCTCCAACGAACATCGGTAGCAAATCCTGTTTTTTTCATAGCGATTCCTGATTCTTTTTTGGTTTTTGTGGTAATCTTCATTCTACTAACATCTCCATAGCAACCCTGAGCTGCTCAACTAATTGTTTTTCTCTCCAGAGAGGTTGATATACGGTTTTTATATACCGTCCCCTTCCATAGAAACTTTAAGATACACTCTCTCCAGTGTAAAAGCTGGTTGCATGTATCATAGTTAGCATTAAACGTCAAACAATTTGTTATATAATTACAGCACACTCGGCCCAGCGCCTGCCCACAGAAGACCTTACTAACCGCACTGGTGAACAATACGGTTTAATAAGGAAACCCCTGTTTTCTGCCAAAAATGTGATTATTATTTTATAGCACCAATATAGCAAGAATTACCACACTGAAAGAGCTCCACGCAAAGCTTCTTCTTGTTCAGGAGCAGAAGCCAAATGGCTAACTGCCGCCAATTCGTCCTCTTGACTCACACCAGATAGAGACTCTGCATGCACCATACACACCACCTCACTACCACCTTGTAAATAAATGAGGTTATCGAAACTCATACGAGCTGAAATAGCGATCCCACGCCCATGGGTATCGGTAATTCTTGCAGGTGAAATATCCATATATTCCTGCCACGCAAACCCAGATCCTTGGTCCTGTATCCGCAACATAACTTGCTGCTCACTACGCCGATAAAAATAGTGTATTGCAACTGATTTTTCCCTATTTTCTGGTAAAGCCATACGACGATCAATTTCATCACGCCACTTACCTTCCTCAAGCAAACGTGTCTTTGTTTCATAGCCGACACCAAGATTTCCATGCTCTATTGCATTAACTAAAAGCTCCTGAATGCCAAAGAACACATTATCAGGCTCTGGAAAAAGCTGAGATAACATAAAGGCCGTCTTTTTAGCCTCATCAAGCGTAGTTACATTAAGATGACATTCTTCAACCATCCCAAAACCAACAAAATTACTATGAATCAAGCCACTATCAATTCGCCGCTGCTTTTCATCCGCCTGAGCAGCGCCCACTATTGCTACTAACTTCTCACGATCATATGGCTTTGAAAGATAGTAATACGCACCATTTTTAATAACTTCTCTCATGTCTTCATACCCCACTTTTGGCGCCTGCATAATCACTGGCGTAAATGTGTAACCAGCCAACTGCCTAATTGCCCGCAAAAGGTCTATGCTCTCTATTCCTAGAACACTAACATCCACGATAATAACATCGAATCCACCGTTGCTAGCAACCAACATATCTAGCGCTTCGTTTCCATGACAGGCAACCTCAACATCGTACCCCTCATCTGACAAAAACTGTAAAGCAAAATTATCTGATGTCTTGCACTCATTACTGATAAACAGAACAGGCACCTTAGCATCGCACTTGTTTTCCTCCAACTATGCCTCCTCTTAATTATGACTTAACCCCGATAATCATAAGTAACATACTTGACGGAAAGTGATACCAGAAATTAATTATATATTCAAGTAACAACTTTCAATTGACGCAAACATATGACCAATTTAAACAATACAGGGCTACATCAGGGGTGCATTTTTACCACATAACAAAGCAATACAAGACGACAACAGCAGAAACAGCATATCTTGACTATGTCTAATTATGCATAATCGTATATTATTGATTATTGTACTAGATACATATTATTAATGAGAGATACCGCATATCCTATGGCAAATACGACCTATACATCCACCACACTAATGCAAAAAGAACGTATTGTATATGCAGGCCGATTGCATGGTTTTTGTTATGTGGTCCCCATCGTTCTCATCGTCATTGGCGCATTACTTACCTTCACCCCATCAATACCAGCACTCCCTACTGACGACCCCGATGCAGAACAAAAGGCCAGTATTGTAGATACTATTAAGTATAAATTAGGTATTACAAAAATGATTAAGGCGCTCTATGAAGCTATGCCAAAAGAAATGCATGGCGCGTTAGATTCCGTTGCTACCATTCGGCAAGTATATATTGGATTATTCTGCCTAGTGTTTGGATTCACAAAATTGATGACGGCCTATATTAGAAAAATTAGTGTAGAACATTGCGTAACCACCCGTAAAGTAATTGAGAAACGAGGGTGGATTGCGGTAGATTCAACCGAAATTTCGCTTGATAATATTGAAGGTGTAAAAGTACACCAAACCATGATGGACCGCATGCTAGGCAAGGGAGAGGTTCTAATTACCGGGATTGGCATGGAACAAATAATGATGAAAGGCGTTGCCGAACCGCACGAGTTCCGCAAGCAAGTGTTAGGTGCCGTTGAAAAATTCACAAGCAAGGGCCGTAGCCGAGGATAACACTAAACACAACAAAGACACACCACTCTCAACAGAAGTGAACAACTACGGCACCATCAAACTTCAGTTGATGGACAAAAATCCACGAAAAAATACCAACACCTCCATCATTCACCACCCATTATCACCATTATACAAGAACACTAATGGGTATTTTTTAATATTTTATTGAAAATACCTTGTGCATAGCGCAATAACTTTACATATTCCCCTCCTGAAACAATAGCCATACGCAGGAAATTATGCTTGAATTAAAAAATATCACCTACCGAATTGCCGGAAGAACCTTATTAGATAAGGCATCCCTATCTATACCAAGCGGATACCACGTTGGACTTATTGGACCAAACGGAACAGGCAAATCAACCCTATTTAAGCTAATAGCAGAAGAGCTAGAACTTGATGAGGGCGAAATTGTTATGATTTCCGGAACAAAAATGGGCATGGTACGACAAGACCTACCAGACGACGACACCAGTCTACTAGATATTGTTCTTGCAGCAGATACCGAACGGACAGCACTGTTAGAGGAAGCAGAAACCGCCACCGATCCAGAGCGCATATCTGATATTTACATACGACTCAATGATATTGATGCTTATGAAGCGCCATCACGGGCTGCCATTATCCTTTCTGGACTAGGATTTTCAACCGAAAACCAACTTCGGCCAATTAGCGACTTCTCTGGAGGCTGGAGGATGCGTGTTGCCCTTGCCGCCGCACTATTCCACACTCCAGAACTACTTCTCCTTGATGAACCAACCAATCATTTAGACTTTGAAGCTATAGTCTGGCTAGAGAATTTTCTTTTACAATACCCACATACTTTTATGGTTATTAGCCATGATCGCGAAACATTAAATAAAACCGTAACTCATATTGTACATTTAGATCAGTTAAAACTAACGATGTATACCGGTAATTACGATCAGTTTGAAACACACCGCGCACAAAAAATGATTAGCCATCAAGCACTCTTTGAAAAGCAGCAAGCACATAAAAAGAAAATGATGGACTTTGTAAATCGCTTTGGCGCAAAAGCTAGTAAAGCAAAGCAAGCACAAAGCCGACTAAAATCTATTGAGAAAATGGATATGGTTGATGCGCTAATTGCCGAAAGATCTACCACTTTCAAATTCCCTCAGCCGGAACAAATTGCCTCCCCTATTATCACGTTAGATAATGTCAATATCGGCTATGCAGAAGGCGAGCCAGTGCTAGAAAAAGTTAATTTTAGCATCACAGCAGATGATCGCATCGCATTACTTGGCGCCAACGGCAACGGTAAATCAACCCTCGTTAAATTATTGTCAAATCACCTAGCACCACTTGAAGGAGATATGCACCGCAACGGCAAGCTTCGTGTAGGGTATTTTGCTCAGCACCAGTCTGACGAGTTAGACATGGATGCCACCCCTTTTCAAATTCTTCGGCGCGCCATTAGCGACACAGCAGAGCACAAATTAAGGGCCATGCTAGGAAAATTTGGCTTTAATAAAGCCAAAGCCGACACCAAAATTGCGGAACTGTCTGGTGGTGAAAAAGCACGCCTACTTTTTTGCATGATGAGCCATGATGCACCACACATCATGTTACTTGATGAACCTACCAACCACCTAGATATTGATGCACGAGCAGCCCTTATTCAAGCCCTTAATGGCTATGATGGATGCATTATTCTTGTAAGCCATGATCCGCACTTGGTAGAATCTGTCGCTGATCAATTACTACTCGTTAAGGACGGAACCGTTACCCCCTTTAATGATGACTTAGAGGCATACCGGAAACTAGTTGTAGACCAACGCCGAAAAGAGCGCTCCGATGCGCGCAAAGAGAAAAAAGAAAAGAAAGAACGCAAAAACAATAAAGATTATAAAAAGAATAAAAAAAATAAGAATAAAAACAAAAACACCCCAGAAAAAGCAGAGCAAAATTTAGCAAAATGGACGCAAGAAAAAACCTCTATTGAATCTGAAATGGCACACCCAAAAGCCCTCAATAATCCGGATATAATGGCCGAATTACTAGAGCGCTATGAAAAAACCCAAAAAGAAGTAGAAAAAGCTGAAGCAGCATGGCTAGAAGCCTGCGAATAATAGCAAATGAATGACAAGATAACAGGCAACATTTAACTAAACATTATTTACGCCTAGAAATATGACGCAGATATAGCGCCTCCACCTTTTCTCGTGCCCATGGTGTACGGCGCAAAAATTTTAGACTAGAACTAATAGATGGATCATAGGTAAAGCAACGAATATCAATACGTGCGCCCAACTCTTCCCAACCGTAATAATCCACCAATTCTGTTAATAGTGTTTTTAACGAAATACCGTGAAGGGGGTTATTGGGTTGCTCCATCGTCATATCATCCAACTTTTACATCAGAAGTATCGGAATCATCAGAATCAGATGGCGTAGAAACTTTTACACGAATTTTTTTACCGCCCACCTTACTTCCATGCAAACCTTCAATTGCGGCATTAGCCTCCGCATCATCCAGCATTTTTATAAACCCAAACCCTTTTGACTGCCCAGTATCTTTATCCATTACCAAATTGCAGGAAGACACTTTACCATATTTCATGAATAATTGCGCCAATGCACCCTTCTTAATATCCTTAGGTAAATTCAATACTATTATATTCATGTTATCTCCGGCATTATTTAATCACCAAATATGGTATTCAGCACGGTTCATACACGTTATCCTCATACAACACCAGTAACTTTCTTACCGCCCCCTACTGAGCAGGAAATATATCCCGCCCCAAACAATACACACACTAGCATTTAATTCTCTTTAACAATCTAATTCCTATAATAAAAAACTTGCCGCACCTATCATTCATCCCTATCATCCAGCTCATAATTGTAACGACTATAATTGCAGAGGTTTTTATGCGCACACGCTCCTTAATTGCTGGAATAACACTTTTATTCTTCTCGGCCTGCACAATGTATCCGCTTGGCATAAGCGAAGCTGAATGGAACAGCATGACTCCTCAACAACAGTTAGAAGCACGCAATAAACAAGCTGATATAAATCTCAAGAAACAACAGGAAAAAGAACGAAAAGAAGCTCAGAGAAAAGCAGAAATTCAAAAGCGCTATCAACAAGCAGCCTTTGGCGACATACTTAATTGCAGTGTCTCTGGTGGGATTGCTGACTTTTATCCAGGATGGCGCCCTTATGCTCCACAAGCCTTCTCAATTGTTCGAGGTGAAGACAAAAATATTACTTTGTATGATAATAACAAAGGACGAAGAACAACTTCTTTCTGGACTGAGTATGCAGAAAGCGGGATGAAACTTACTTTTTGTAAAGATAAAGGCGCGCGCCGTGACAAGTGCCAAGAAATTGTCGGAACAACCCCTAGCTTTACCGGAGGCATCACCCAAACCCTTCAGTTATCACGCATAATGAAAGACGTAACTCTAACCTGTCACCCAGGCAATGTAAGACCAACTGCCGCTGGGGCAACAACTGTAATTATTTATAATAACGGCCAAGCACAGCCGGAACAAAATTATTAAATAACAAATTACTGCAAATATACAGCCGCTTAGAACTATGTTTATAGTAAAATTAGTAGTTACAACTATGTAAAAAATATGTATGATACAGATATAAGACATAGATAACCACGGGATGGAGCTTTACACATGACTTATGAACGCTTTATTGATCGCAAGGATAAGCGTAATATTGTAAATAAGGCAGCAGACTTCCGTAAGCGACAACACGGACTACCTCCCACTTGGATTATATATCTATTTCTTGCTGCTATCCTGTCAGTTATCATTATGACCAATTATATGAGTGTCCGCCTCATCATGTGGTCGGACTCAGAGCCAGCACCTCTTAACGAAATAATCGCCTTTATGGTGATAATTACAATAATGCTTACTGGTATCGGAATTTTTTCTTATTTATTACTAAAACGTACACGCGATCTGATTTTATACACTGAATTTCAAAATCTTTTATTTGCGAACACTGCCGGTTTTGATAGCGTCTTTTTTATTATCATATCCCCCGAAAAAGAACTTATTTACTATAATTCCGGCTTCCCTGAAGCCCTACCACCACAGAAAAAAGCTTCCGACTATAGCTTTGAACTTTTGCTAGAAAACCTATCAGAAAGCACCAAAGAAAAACTAGTTACTACCATTGAGAATAAGGAAGCAACAGAAATAGTCACGGATAAAAAGGCCGAATTTCTTAGCAACACAACCATTAGAACCATACCCGTTCCACGACCAGAAGGCTTTATTGCAATTCGTGCTGAACAAACAAACAATGGATAGGCTCAAGAAGCACCCCATACACTGAGGTAAACAATTTTTTTAGTAATAAGAACACCCCCAGATAAATTCTAATTTTTAGCAATTCGTTGTAATTCAACTGATTATATGCCATAATTGAAGAAAATATTCATATACGTGGGAGGATATGAAGTGCCGCAAAAAGTCCATATCGCGACAATCCATACATTACCCAAAGGCTTCACCTTAACCGAAATGGCTATCGTACTGATTATTGTTGGCTTATTAATGGCAACCATAGCATCAGTAGGTGCAACCCGTACCGAGATAGCACGCAACAACACTACAGAGGAACGCCTTTATTTTTTACTAAAAACTATTGAAGACTTCATTGATATAAATGGCTATATCCCCTGCCCCGCAGCAGGTAACCTTTCAACAGGTGATGCCACATACGGAAACTCTGTTGGCGGAGCAACTGACACAGACTGCAATGATGGAACTGCCAATCTTCCCGAGCGTATATCAGGACTGGCAATAGGCATGATCCCATTTAATGACCTAGGCCTACCGCCGGCTATTGCCTCTGATGGGTGGAATAATCGCTTTACTTACGTAGTTGATGAGAGCTTTGCAGGGCACACATATTATGATGCCAATCCAACAGCCGATGGAACAATCGTAATCCGCAAACCATCCGGCAGCACAGCCGATGGAGTTTTAATTAACAACACAGCCGTCCTCGCCATCATTAGTCACGGAAGCAACGGGTTTGGAGCATGGCGACACCCAGAAGGAACACGAATAACCTATAATGGCGGCCCTGATGATGAAGACAAGAACGTTAAAGACGACGCATTAACAGCTCCCTATAATACCAATCATTTTGTGCAATCAAGAACACTCCTTAATTTTGATGATATTGTTGTTTACCGCACCCGCTGGCATCTGGAAGAATAATTTTATGTACAAGCCATACAAAAAATACTCATACCCCAAAGAATCTTTACAAGGGTTTTCTTTGCTTGAGCTTTCCGTTGTCCTTGCCATTGGTGCAGTAATCATCAGCAGCGGATTGACGCTTGCCGTTACGAGCCTTGAAAGCGACCGCCGCCTTGAAACTCAAAATAAAATGGAATTTTTAGCCGATACAATTAGGCGCTTTGTTGCAAAATTTGGTTATATCCCTTGCCCAGCAGATGCTAGCTTACGCTTTAGCAGCGCAACGTTTGGAGTTGGAGAAGGAACTGGAGATTCCGGCGGAAATCCATGCAATAGTGTGAATGCCACTAGTGGCGCTACTGTTACCGGCATGGTACCGGTAACAACATTAGGACTAGAACCTAATATGGCCTTAGACGGATGGAACAACAGAATTACTTACGTTATTGCCGAAGATTTAGTACGGGTTGGAAACCCGGGAAATGGATGGACAGGAGGAGATGGAAACATCACCATCAGCAATGAAGGCGGAACGGCCTATACCACTACCGGCGTAATTGCACTTATTAGTCACGGAGAAAACGGCTATGGCGCATGGCAAGGTAGCGGTGGAACTCAAGTAGGCGCCACCTCCGGAGATGCTTTCGAAGATGAAAATGCGGACCTCGATGCCGCATTAATTCAAACCATTCCACATAGCACAGATTATGATGATTATGTAATTTATCGCAACAAGTGGCAATTAGAACCATAAGCTTTATCAATACCATAGGAAGATTATGACTAACGTTTTTAACAAACATGATAAGAGAAAATCACGAGGCTTTACACTTGTAGAAATGGCCGTGGTGGTAACAATCATTTCACTAGCTGCAATTGGCGGGCTGACAATTCTAAGCCGCAACATTACTTCCGATAAAATTACAGAAACAGAAGAAAGGCAAGCAGTTATCCAAGCTGCAATTAAAAAATTTGCATCTACATTTAACTACATCCCCTGCCCATCAAGATTAACTGATACAATTGAAGCCACAAATTTTGGTACTGTCGATTACACATCTGGCTGCTCTTCAGCCTCCACAACAGTAGCAACCGGTGACGGAAATGTTTACATCGGGGCCATCCCTATCCAAGACCTAGGACTAGAACCAAAATACATGTTTGATGGCTGGGGAAGGCGCTTCACCTATGTAGTAGCTAGCGAATTTATTGTTTCAGGAAGCATTGCATCTGGGGCTGGATTCTTAGCCATTGGCAGCCACAGCAATCCGCTCAATTGCAATTGGGCGGGTGTGCCAGCCTGCGTAGAGACCATTATTGCCCCTTCTGTGAGCGAAATTCGCTTTTACCATGCAGGAACGACCGATGCGGTTCTCTCTGCGCCAAGCCACCCTTATTATGTAGATAATGGCATAACAGATGGCCACCCCGCCTATCTGGTAATTAGCCATGGCATAAATGGTCATGGTGCTTGGGTTTTTGATGCATCAGCACAACTTGATGCAGGAACAAATGCCGGCAGCGCTGAAGATGAAAATATTGATCCTGTCAGCGCTACCAACCGTGTATTTCATCTCGATACAATACACACGGCAACAGATACAGCGGCAGCCCGTGCGGCCTATTTTGATGATATTATTCTATATGAATCCGTCTGGTCGCTACGAAATCCACCAGCCCTTCCATTCACTCCATAGATAAATTTATAGCTATATTACAAATGTTAAAACAAAATTATTCAATTAAATATTTATAAATATATTCAAACATACAAGCACTAGACATAAGATTATTCTTATTTATGATGCAATAGTAATAATAAATATATAGTTTGGAAAACCTTTAACAAAACAAACAGAATTTTAAAATTATGAATAAAAAAACTATTGTTATCGGTGGTGATCATGCCTCGCCATTGCTAAAGCAGCAAATAGCGACCATTGTTCAGGAACTGGGCTATGATGTAATTGATGTTGGCACACAAGGCAGTGCTTCTGTTGATTATCCAGAATATGGAAAAAAAATAGCACTTACCATAATCCGCGGCGAAGCAGAAAAGGGAATTGCCATTTGCGGATCTGGGATTGGCATCTCAATTGCGGCTAATCGCTACCCCGAAATTAGAGCAGCACTATGCCATAATAAAGAAACAGCCAAGCTGTCTCGTCAACATAATGATGCCAATATTTTAGTATTAGGGGCTCGTGTAGTTGACCAAGAAACAGCATTAACTTGCGTACGCACCTTTCTTGCTACTGAATTTGAAGGCGGACGCCATCAAAGAAGAGTAGATATGCTAACAAACTTAATATAAATTGTTACTATTTACTAATATAAGACTGTATATTAACGAGATTTTTCTCCCGACAGAGAAGATCCTCTTTGCTCTTTTATTCGATCTAGCATAGATGGCCTAGAGCCAGTTTCCTTCTTACCATCACCTGATATAACCGCTTTCTCTTTCAACAATTCACGTGCCTGCTGCAATATATCTTGCTTACTTACGGAATTGATATCATCGCACACTACTGCATTTCTTTCTGGGGCAGCAGCCTCTAATGCATCACAAGCAGCCTGCTTAACATCATAGCCATGCTTCATAATCATTTCAGCCTTACTATGCCCAGAAAGCTCACTTGTAGAGTCACCATATTCTTCTGCCATTAACCCATTGTCACTTGGGTCATGTCCTGCCCCTTGACCATGGAGCAATTCATGCACGGCAACTTCAACTGTACTATCTTTTGACCATAATTCTGGTGCATTTAGTGCCATAATGTCTTTATATTGCACACCGGCAGAAGTCTTCCCGCCTTTTGCTTCCTTATACTCATCGCTAATGTCACATTGCGCCATAAACATATCGGCCTTTATCATATCATTAACGGCTGAAAAGCGAAAATTTCCTGAACCGGCTACAATATCATTGGCCTTACTAATAATTTCTTCCTGTGATGCCATAAATTTATGACGCGAAGGGTTTGCACTAATTTCATCTTGCGTAGGAATTGGTTGACAATCATCTAATATTCTAAATTCAAGCTCAGCCATAGAGTCGTTATTTACAGTCTGCTCAACATACCACGCCGCCTCATGATGCACTCCAACTTCTTTGGGTGGATAGTCATCAAACATTTGCTGCATACGTTCAATAGCCTGCGGATTACCCTCTTGTAATAAGGCTGCTACTTCTTTCGAATCTTGCACAGCGGGATCATGCGCCATCGCCGTTGCAAGATCATATTCCGGCTCTGTCATTTTCACTAACATTGAAGAACATCCAGTTCCTATCAATGCGGTAGTAGCTATTAAAGCTGATGCTACTGTTTTTTGTAATGGACTCATCTTACAACCATGTGTTCATATAAACTATCCTTAACATTCTGCCTGAAAAACATTAAAGAATAGTAAATAACCGCTCGTATTTTTTTACATGACCACTTTTTATATGCTTAACTTACATTAGAAATTACTCAATACTAAAAAATTGCAAAAAAGAGATTTTGTAAATTACCTTGCTTTCCTAGTATTTTTTAGCTAAAAGCCAGGCTTATATATTATATAGCAATATTTACGCAGCCTTGAGGTACATCATGTCATCATCCAATGTCGCTACACTTAAAAATAATCACGACACTTTTTTCAACGCCACAGTGGATCAAACTGATAAGGACGTTTTTGCTGCAATAGAAGGCGAATTGAACCGCCAACAAAGCCAAATTGAACTTATCGCTTCAGAGAACATAGCTAGCCGCGCTGTTATTTCTGCACAAGGGTCTATTTTTACTAATAAATATGCTGAAGGCTACCCTGGAAAGAGATATTATGGCGGATGCGAATTTGCAGATAAAATCGAGCGCCTTGTATCTGACCGCGCTTGCGAGCTTTTTGGCTGCTCATACGTTAACTCTCAACCGAACTCTGGATCACAAGCAAATCAAGGCGTGTTTAATGCCATCCTAAAGCCAGGCGACACTATTTTAGGACAGGCACTTGCTGCTGGTGGCCACCTAACACATGGCGCTGCCCCTAACCAATCAGGAAAATGGTTTAATGCTATTCAGTACGGAGTACGCGAAAGTGATGGCCTACTAGACTATGAAGAAATTGAGCGTTTGGCTAAAGAACATAAACCACGCCTTATTGTAGCTGGTTTTTCTGCCTACCCACGGGTAGTCGATTGGGAACGCTTCCGTAAAATTGCCGATGAAGTTGGCGCTTTCTTAATGGTTGATATGGCACATATTGCTGGACTAGTTGCTGCAGGTTCTTACCCCAGCCCATTCCCATATGCTGACGTGGTAACAACCACCACACATAAAACGCTTCGTGGACCACGCGGAGGAATGATATTTTCTAACTTCCCAGATCTTGTTGTTAGAAAAACACCTTCAGGAAAAGACGTAACACTAGCACAAGCAATTAATAGTGCTATTTTCCCTGGCATTCAGGGCGGACCACTCGTACATGTTATGGCAGCTAAAGGCGTTGCACTAGGCGAAGCACTTACTGACGACTTCAAAGCATATGGTCAAGCCGTTATTGATAACGCCCGTGCACTTTCTGCTACCCTAATTGAACGCGGTGCCGATATTGTATCTGGCGGAACAGACAATCATTTGGTGTTAGTAGATTTACGCCCGAAAAACCTTACCGGAAAAGCTGCAGAAGAATCACTAGAACGTGCAGGATTAACCTGCAATAAGAATGCTATCCCATTTGATCCGCAACCACCATTTGTAACATCTGGCGTCCGCCTTGGAACTCCAGCCGGCACCACTCGAGGATTTGGCGTTGAAGAGTTCACTAAAATTGGACACCTAATTGGTGACGTACTTGACGGATTGACCAAAAACCCTGATGATAACAACGCAGTGGAACAACGCGTGCGTGATGAAGTAAAGGCATTATGTGATGCATTCCCAATCTATCCGGAATGCTAAAACACCACTTTGTTGTCATATCATGTAGCTAAAGCACACTGCATAACCTTAATTAAGATAATAAGGAACTACTATGCATTGCCCTTTTTGTGGACATAGTGACACTCAAGTAAAAGATTCCCGCCCTTCAGAAGATGGAACATCCATCCGACGGCGCAGAAGCTGCCCTGGATGTGACTCTCGTTTCACTACATTTGAGCGGGTTCAATTACGAGAGCTGACTGTTTTGAAACGAAACGGAGAAAAACGCCCGTTTGATCGCGATAAAATAGTACGTTCCATCAATGTCGCCGTTAGAAAGCGACCAATAACAACAGAACAGGTTGAAATAACTGTTAATAATATCGTGCGCGAGCTAGAAAGGTCTGGCGAATCAGAAATAACTACCGCACAAATTGGTGAAGCTATTATGCCCGAACTAGCAAGACTAGATAAGGTTGCATATGTTCGCTTTGCTTCGGTATATAAAGACTTCCGCCATGTTGAAGACTTCGAAAGCATTATCACAAACCTTGCCGATACTGCCGTTAAAGCAACAGCAAATGACAGCAAAAAGTCCGGATAATATCCCGTATGTCAATGAGTACTGACTCTGATAATCAATTTATGCAGCGAGCAATTAGCCTAAGCCTACGAGGGTTAGGCAATACTGCTCCAAATCCTAATGTTGGCTGCATCATTGTTGCACCAGATGGAAACATAGTTGGCCGCGGCTGGACTTCTCCTACAGGCCGTCCACACGCAGAAACCAACGCACTAGAGCAAGCCGGAACAAACGCAAAAGGAGCGACTGCTTACATAACATTAGAACCATGCAGTCACTACGGCAAAACTCCCCCTTGCGCAGAATCACTTATCAATGCAGGAATATCACGCGCTGTAATAGGGACAAAAGACCCATCACCACATGTTAACGGCCAAGGCATTAACCTACTAAAACAAGCAGGAATTGATATAACACTAGGAGTATGCGAAAATGATGCACGACAAGCAATGGCCGGTTTTTTTAAAGTACTAGAATATCAACGACCATACACTACATTAAAGTTAGCAACCAGTGCCGATGGCTATATTGCATGGCCTGATGGCAACAGCAAGTGGATAACTGGTGAACGAGCACGTGAATTTTCTCATTTATTACGTGCACAAAATGATGCCATGTTGATTGGCGTTGGTACAGTACTCGCTGACAATCCATCACTTACCTGCCGCCTTCCAGACTTAGAAAAACAATCCCCCATTCGCATTATAGCTGACAGTCGCCTACGCACCCCCCCCTCTAGCAATATCATCACCTCGGCATCACAAGAAACTCCAACATGGATATTGCATGATGAGAATCATGCCAATTCACACAAAATAACAAAAAGCAATGTAACCCTACTTCCGCAACCAATCGACCAATCTAACCATCTAGACATTAAAAAAGCACTGACAACTCTTGCCCAGAGGGGAATAACTCGACTTTTGTCTGAAGGCGGCAGTCATTTAGCGGCTAGCCTTATAAAAAATAACCTTGTTGATGAATTAATATGGATTAAAGCACCAATTATAATTGGTGAAGGTGGATTGCCTGCAATATATGACCAAGAAATTGCAACCTTACTCAATAAAGGAAAATGGAAAAAAGGCGAACAATTCATGCTTGATAAAGATACAATAACGCACTTTTTTTATAAAGACTCCAACTAGACCCCGTCCCCCTTACTCATATACAACAATTGCAGAATATCAAACAATGTAATACCTAGCCAAATCAAAAACTGACTGCTATATATAGTAGGTGCATTATATATTTCCGCCTTATGTCTATTACTAACTGAGACATATAAAGGGCTGAATTTGCAGGGGAATAGGGGAAACAAATGAGACTAAGGCTTTTACCGTTAATTATTATCGCTTGCGTTATGCTCCTTAGCGTGCGGATAATTGATATAATAGACCAACGCGCTCCCCTCTCCAACCCGCTTACCCCACCACCAGCACAAGCACAAGCTGAAGAACCTGCTGAAGAAAATGCTGAAGAAGATGATGGCACACAATTAAATGAAGCAGACGGCGATGAAGAAGATGGCGAAACTGGCCCAACCTATTCCGAACGACCATCAGATATTCAAGACTCAGCATCCCGCTTCACCGAAACAGAAGTAGATATCCTTAAGCGCCTTGCTGAACGTCGTAAGAAATTAGAAAAATGGGAAGAGAACCTTAAGGCTAAAGAGAATATCCTTAATATAACACAAAATCGTATTGAAGAAAAAATTTCCGAACTAAGAAAGCTCAAACTAAGTGTAGAAACCAGCCTCAAAGAATATAACGAGAAGGAAGACCGAAAAATCGGTACACTTGTAAAAATTTATGAAAATATGAAAGCAAAGAATGCTGCTGAGATTTTCTCTGAGCTTGAAACAGAAACATTGCTTCAAGTAATAAAACGCATGAAGGAAAAAAATATCGCCCCTATTTTAGCGCAAATGGACCCTAAATTAGCGCGGGATATCACTGAGAAATTTGCATCAAGAGGAAAAATCAAGCGTCAATAACCCTTTGGCCCTAAAGGCAAAGGTGCAAATATGCGACACTGTACTGATTTTTCCTCTATAAATAGTTACTCCACCTAAAATATATCTGCCCACTACAGACAATAGGCTACAATGGGGGCTGAATTGTTTTGTAGTAGGAGTATTTATATATGGCCGTCGATAAGAATATGCCGATTTTAATCGTAGATGATTATAAGACTATGCTGCGGATTATTAAAAATCTGCTCACCCAACTTGGCTTCAATAATGTTGAAGAAGCAACGGATGGGGAAATGGCATGGCATAAATTAGAGCAAAAGCCCTATAAATTGGTGATTTCAGACTGGAATATGGAACCAATGTCAGGTTTAGAGCTATTGCGCCGCATACGAGCAGATGCGCGCTTTTCAACACTCCCTTTTATTATGATCACAGCAGAAACAAAAGTAGATAATGTGATTGTTGCAAAGGAATCTGGCGTAAATAATTACATTGTAAAACCCTTTAATGCAGCCACGCTTAAAACAAAGCTTTCCGCTGTAATTGGCGCTTTTTAACTTTTCGTGGTAATATAGAGTTTACAGTTTCATAACAGGAGAAAAATACGTGCCCTTAGCAAATAAATTAGCGCTAGATTTCGTTGATAAATTTGAACATCTGCGTAACGTCAAAGGAGAAGAACTTACCATTGGCGATATTGACGGACTACTTAAGCACCTACGGGATGGCAATCAAGAAGACCTCTATGAGGGAATTGCAGATATTGCAAAAACCATTAGTAAGATCAAGGTGGAAATGGGATCTGTACACCCTGGAGAAATCGGCCAAGACATTATACCAGGAGCTAACCACGAGCTTGATGCCGTTGTTAAAGCCGCTGAAGATGCCACAAATCAAATACTAGATTCTGTTGAAGTTATTCAAGAGGCAGCCTCTGGCGCAAGCGATGAAATCCAACAAAAAATCATGGATGAAGTCACAAAAATATTTGAAGCATGCAACTTCCAAGACATTACAGGCCAACGCGTTGGAAAAGTCCTAACCCTATTGCTAGAGGTAGAGGCCAGCGTTGACGTACTAATGAACGCAATTGCAGACCATGTAACCATTGAAGTTACCAGCGAAGCAAAAGACGAAGATGCACCCCCAACCGATGAAGATCTCATGAACGGGCCGCAGCTAAAAGCTCCAAGCCAAGAGGACATCGATAGGCTTTTTGCCGGATAAAGTTCTGACATATCGTAGCTGAACTATATATGTCAGTTTGAATAAATAGTACCTTGATTTAAGGTAGGGCTATATATATTTTTGCCTAATTGTAAAATATCGTTTTTGGCACATAAATAGCATTAATGCGGGTTAATACACACACCAACTTAAAATGCAGCACTACAAGCAATATGATAAATAATACAGCGCTTGCAAAGTGGCCAACCATCAGCCATAAAGAAGAAATATTGCGCTAAATTGACATAAAGTAAGTGCTTTTATACCAACCGAACCTGATTAAGGTAAGTCGGCGACCTATGAAATCTAATATGAAATCTAAGTGGCTGCAGAAATGTCATCCCCCCTCTTCACCGACAAGATGGTTGGCACTTGCCGTGCTGTCTTTAATAATCACTTTGCCATACACTGCTTCTGCTCAGGAAAATATCAATAATACGACCCCAGACAGCTCCATAATCAAGCCAGAAGAAGAAAGTAATAATACCCCCTCTGATATCCCCCCCTCAATTAACTCCTTAAACAGCATTACGCCGAACGGGAAAGACAGAAGAGTAGTTAACCTATCTGCATTCGATCGCAATCATTTCATTCGCCTTTTTTTCCATTCTTCTCCTCCAGTTGGCTTCACCGTAACCAGTACAGAAGAAACACTTTCTGTTACATTCACCTCACCGGTTACTATTGATTTTGACACTATCAAGCAAGCAACAAAACAAATTATAAAATCAGTATCCCTAAGTGACAACGGTCTAATAGCAAAACTAGCCTTAACCACCCCACTCCCACAAGTACGTCAATTTGTTGGTAGCGGATTTGTTGGGTTAGATCTTTTTTTACCATACTCTAAAGAAATTGAAGACTCTTTAGAAATAGGGCGTGAGCAAAAAAAGTTAAGAACGAACTTACTAAAAAATAGAATAAAGAGATCTATTCCAATTCCTGTCAAAAAGCCAACTGGTAAAAGCACTTCTGAACCAGAAAATATAAGAGCAATTGGCAACGATTCCCCTCCAGACATTACACCTAAAGATTCCGCCATAAAAGCAACCACAAACCAAGCAGAGGATATAAATCCTACTATCCACCCCTCAGTTAATGCACATACTGAAATTATAGATGCCACACCAAAAGAGCCAACCTTATATGTTGATGAAAAAAAATCTTCGGATGGCATTACGCTAATCTTCCCATGGGAAGATGATACTGGAGCAGCTATGTTCCGCCGAGCAGATTCAGTGTGGATTATTTTTAGCAAAAAAATGTTACTCGACACAGACAAAATTACCGACAAACAAATCATAAAGTCATTTGAACAAATTCCTAATGATGAAGCCACAATTTTACTTATTAAACTGCAAGATCACCTACACACTAATTATAAAACAGATCAACACCCCCTTCTAAATTTCAGAAGCAGCAGAGAAAATTTTACATGGTCATTCCGCATTGCCGTTCCAGAAACAGATGCTGTCCGTGAAGAAACCGCACTACATAAGGCTGACATTGCCATTGAAAACCACAATGGCAAAAGCACCCTTGAAGTAGCCGCAGCACCAATGGCAAAACCAATCATTATCAACGACCATGAAGTTGGGGATAAAATAATCGTTACTCCCCTACATGTTGCAGATACCGCCATTACTCAAGAATATAATTATACTGATGTTCATTTATTAAAATCCATACAAGGCATTGCAGCATTAATTGTTAATGACTCTGTTCGATTTGAACATTCTAGGGAAGCTATTACTTTTATCTCAGATTTTGGGCTAAACTTTTCACCAGAACTTCTTTTCCCCGGTGGATACGACCCTGGACTTATTGCAAATAACCGAGTTTTAGAATCTGTTGGAGATCAAAATTCTGTATTCCCCTTTAAGCCTGAAGCTACACAAATAGACCCTGAAGAATTCACCTTTGGAGATGAAGAAACTGACGAAAATCTAGAGAACGAAACCGAGGAAGAGAGCAAACCACCACCAGCTCCAACAGAAAAATCTAGCAACAATTTTATTAATGAATTACGAAAGTTACAACATGATGTAACTAATTCATCAGATAAAGAAAAACCAACAACACTCTATGAACTAGGTGTTTTTTATTTTGAAAATATGCTCTATGCCGAAGCACTTGCCACTTTTCAAGAGTTAAAAGAATTCTTCCCCGCCTATGAGAACATCCACCAAGCTGAATATATAATTGCTGGGTCACATTACCTACTTAAGCAATATAGGCAGGCAGCAGAAGCTTTTCCACCCCTACTACAATACTCTACTGGCAGGCCAGAAGAAGCAGAAATACGACTATGGCACTGGGCTAGCACCTTCCAGCTAGCTAAAGAACAAAAACGCTTTTTCCCGCATTATATGCCCGTTGATTATGGCGGCATTACACATACTTTTTTAGAAAAATACCCGGCAACCCAGCGTTTTCACTTCGGCATGGTTGCTGTTGAAGATTTTATTAAAAAATATGAGAATGATAAAATCACACATGCATCCTCACTTGAAACAGCAAAAGAGATTCTTGGTTTTTTAATTAATGATACAACAGATAATGTTGCAGATTTTGAACTTAATAATGGAACGTTCTGGGATGCCAAAATTGCCTATCTGGAAGCAAGATATGAAGATGCTGTTACAACATGGGAAACATTAGTAAATAATGTAGATGATCGCTTTAATAGAGCACGAAGCACTTATGAAATAATTCGTCACAAACTATTATTCGGGCAAATTGATATTCAGCAAGCAATAGAAGAGCTGTATTATGTTAATTTTATCTGGCGTGGAGATACCTTTGAGCTTGAGCTTTTAGACTTAATAGGAAAATTATATATTCGTAATGGTGACTTCCTTAATGGCTTAAAGGCTTGGCAAGCCTTAGTAGAAAGCTTTCCAAACACAAAAGAGGCCTTAACATTATCGGGAATGATGAAACAAATTTTTGTTCAAGTTTTTGAAAATAAAATTGTTAATAATTTGTCTCCATTCGAAGCGCTAGCCCTGTTTTATGAATTCCGGGATCTTATCCCCTCTGGCGAACGGGGCGATAGCATTATCCAACAATTATCTGACCTTTTCGTGCGAGCAGATTTATTAGAAAATGCAACATTAGTACTAACTCATCAGATACGTTTTCGTACTTACGGCAAGCGCCGCTTTGAGCTAGTCCTAAAGCTAGCAGACCTATATCTACAAAATAACCAACCACATAAGGCACAAGAAATATTCGACCTTCTTCCTAATAATTATAGCCCACCAGAAGACTTGCAACTTGTTGAAAAATATACTAGAGCGCGCGTAGAAACCGCATTAGAGAATTATTTTAATGCACTAACTATCTTGCATCATGATGTAACAACAAAAGCTAATAATTTGCGCGCAGAAATTTTTTGGGAGCAGGAAAATTGGTTTGGTATTATTCGGATATTAGAATCAAAATTAGACAAGATTGACGAAGATGCGCCACTTCCATTAACACCGCGCCAAGTAAAAACTGTAATGCGTCTAGCAATTGCACTAAATTCTCAAAGCGAATATAGTAAATTACAAACGCTGAGAGAACGATTTTTAAGCCGTATCACCGACCGGCAAGATATTACTGTATTCACCTTTATTACCAGCGACACCCAAAGCCTTGACCATGAATTTTTTGAAGAGACAGTTCAACTTGGTACAATTGAAGATTTCATAATCACCTATGCCTTTTGGGAAGAGAATAATTGGCAAGCTGTTATTAATATTGTTGCCCCTAGAGTTGCCAACTACTCTGGATCGGCTGCCGAGCTTAGCAAAGAACAAATCAATGATATTGTCCGCCTAGTCACCGCATATACAATGTCTGAGTCTTTAAACAAAAAGGACCAAGATAACTGGCGACGCATTTTAAGAGACTTTAGAGATGTCACTGTTAATAAGTCAAATATTGCTTTATTTCATGCCTTTGATGATCGCTTCCGCCCAACCAAAGATGATGCTGTATTTGATAAAAAGGTTCCATTAAAATCTATTAAAGAGTTTGTGGATGTCTATAAAACCATCTCTAGTATATCTGAGTTAAATGCAAAAACACGCGATACAACTTTTTAGAATAGAGCTTGGTAGCACCAACAGATAATAGCTATAAAATTTTGATTATAAGCAGAATAAAATACTCTTGTTCAAAAATGTAAATGGTTACATTAGAGCGTCACTAATCCGCATAGTAAGATAGCATAATCTACAAAACATATAAATAAATCAGCACGCCCAACCCTACTACAAATCCCGAGTAAATTTACAAATTGCGGGCACTATTTCCTCTCTGAACCTACGACCATTAAACAGGCCATAATGTCCCACCCCTTTTTGCATTAGGTGGCTTTTCTTTTTAGCTGGTAAGCTTGCACATAAATCTAATGCAGCTTTTGTCTGATTTTTACCAGAAATATCATCCCTTTCGCCTTCAATCGAAAATACTGCTGTTTTAGTTATATCCTGCGGCCGAATCGGGCGGCCACGCGAAATCATCTCTCCTTTTGGCAAAGAATGATCTTGAAAAACAGTTTTAATCGTCTGCAAGTAAAATTCTGCTGTAATATCCATCACAGACAAATATTCGTTATAAAACTTTTTATGAGCACCGACACTATCTCCATCGCCTTCAACTAAATGACTAAACAAATCAAAATGGGCCTCCAAATGACGGTCCATATTCATAGTCATAAACCCTGTCAACTGTATAAAGCCTGGATAAACAGGGCGCATAAAACCTGCATAATTAAAAGGCACTTGTGAAATAACATTTTTTTCAAACCACTCCAAAGAGCGCTTTTCTGCCAGTGTATTTACTTCCGTTGGATTTTGACGCGTATCAATTGGGCCACCAACAAGAATCATGCTATCAGGCGTGTAACGACTCCTCATCGTTGACATCAAAGAAACTGCAGCCAGCACTGGAACAGCAGGCTGACAAACCCCCATCACATGAACACGCCGAGATCCATTTGCACTAACCGCCTGAATAAAAGCCATTATATAATTAATATAATCATCAAGATCAAATGTCCCTTTAGACAAAGGAACATCCGAAGCATTTACCCAATCTGTCGTATATACATCATAATGCGGCAATAAACCTTTAACTGTTCCACGCAACAATGTAGCATAATGCCCCGACATAGGCGCCACAACCAACATTACATCCTGGTTTGACAATACACCGGGATCAACATCACGAGGCATTTCGCCAGTTTCTTTATGAATAATATTTTTCTGCGCTTTAGTAATATTCTTCTTGGCAAAATGCTGCAACACACAAAATGGCTTACGGCGCATAGCCCGTATAGAAACGGACACCGGTGCATCGCCCACTACAGATTCTGTAATACCAAATTCAGGCTTACTAAATTTACGGGTCATCCGCTCCAATAGCTCCCATGAAGCCGCAGTAGACCGACCAAGTTCTGTATAAGACATTGGGTTGAATGAATGACGGAAAAAGTCCCTATTCATTTTAGCCAAAGAATTCACAGGAGAAATCGCTATTCTCTGCAATTCCATAGCTGTATATATATGATGGTTATCGTAATAATTTAACATTTTATCTGCCTCAGGCCCCCACCTTTTATAGCCATGCGTTATAGTAACTTACACGACAAACTATTACCCTTTTATATCAGCAATTACGGATACAAGAAAGGCATTTGTTGCAATGCAAAATTATAAGACCATTTGCTTATGAAGCAATTGCAGCGCGGCGACAACAGACTGCTGACGCACTTGTGCGCGCCCTCCTTCAAATCTGTATTGCAAACACACCTCTTTATTCTTTTCACTCTTGCTATTATCATGCCAAGAACTAGCTATATAAACCAGCCCTACGGGCTTCTCGTCACTCCCTCCAGAAGGCCCAGCAATACCGGTAATTGCAACTGACAATTCTGCATCAGACTGCAATATTGCGCCACGTGACATTGCACAAGCCACTTCCTTACTGACTGCTCCCTCTTTCGATATTAGGTCATCATCTACACCAAGCATGTTTACTTTGCTCTTATTGCTATAAGTAACAAATCCACACTCCACCACGCTTGATGCTCCTGCAATTTCAGTTAATGCTGCGGCAACCATCCCTCCTGTGCATGATTCCGCGGTCGCTAAACGCACCCCCCTCTTAAGCGCTAAAGAAATAATATCTTCAGCTTGAGGAAAAGGATTCAATATGGTGGACCCCTCCTCCATATTACCCTCCCCAATATTGCTTAATCAATGATGGATCAGCATGCCTAACTAGCATGTCCAAAATGCCTGAAACAAAACATAATGCAAATAATACATAGAATGCTATTGCCGCGTAAATTCCAGCCCATACATCATCTAACATCACCCCATGCGGCCCCTTTACCTTATCATAGTGGCGAGCCTTTCCCATTTTAACAATATCAAAAAACCGAAATAATACGAATGATGACAAAACATACCACGGCACTGTAAGTGAAAGCAAAACCACAAATATATTAGGATCCCAAAAGACTAAAGGAACATATAAGGCCGCAATCAAAAGGACAGTTACAAAAATTCCAACAACCTCATCAATAACCACCTCTTTAGGGTCATGTGCGCCTGTCTTAAGCATATATACCTTAGTTGCCCAAGTTCCCACTATATAAAGAATGATAGTACTTAAAATAAGCAAAGGAAAAAGCCCCTCTGGAGAAAAGCCCCAGACCCTTGGCTGCAAACCCAATGTTGCCAGCATTATTACACCCGCAATAGTACCTAACGTACCCGACATTGGCAGCACACATAATACAATCATTAACGCTACGGCATCTGAAAATAACAACTCTCCCGCATCATAAAAATAATACAGCATGATTGCGCCTAAACCTACTGTGGCCAACCACACAGCACGATTCTTAAACAAGCGGGAAATCAAACCAACACCTAGTGTGGTTGCAATCAATGTTGCGGGGTGAAAAAACAGGCTTAATGTCATTTTGCCTTGGGCCTTATTTTTTTGGTCAGACAATGCACCACCCACAACATCACCCACTGACTTAGAATCTTTTCCCATCACACACGCTCAATTTTTTTATTATAAATAATATATTAATATCAGTTAATTAATTAAATAACCCAATCTATTTTATTTAATTATTGTTACCACAGCCTGTGCTGCAATTCCTTCTTTTCTACCAGTAAAACCAAGCTTTTCCGTTGTAGTTGCTTTAACCGATACTCGAGAAATATCTAGCTTCATTATTTCTGATATTTTTTGCTGCATCATATCCCGATATGGCCCGATCTTAGGCTTTTCACATAATAATGTAATATCAACATTACTAACAATATAACCTGAATCATGCACTAATTTATTAGCATACTCGACAAATATAGGAGAATTAGCCCCGCGCCATTGCTCATCATCAGGGGGGAAATGCTGTCCTATATCCCCCTTTGCCACCGCACCTAGCAATGCATCTACTAATGCGTGCAGAGCCACATCAGCATCCGAATGCCCTACCAAGCTATGCGTATGCGGTATTTCCACGCCACATAAAATAACTACACTATTTTCTGCTCCCTCATCAAATCTATGTACATCAAAACCACTTCCCGTTCGTACATCTAACATCCGATTTTTTTTACCTTGAGTTCTATTATGCATTAGATATGCCATATCATCCTGAGTCGTTAATTTACGATTAACAGGGTCACCTTCTACTGTTATAACTTCAATACCAAAATCTTCGCACATGCCGGCATCATCAGTAAAAAACATACTATCTGCCCTATGATGCAAATCATATAGCGTTCTGAAGTGAAACCCTTGCGGCGTCTGAACTGCACGTAGATGATCACGGTCTGGAGTGTTTTTAACAACATCGCCACACACCTGCTTGATTGTATCAACAACAGGAATTACCGGTATAACTGCGGCGCTTCCTCTATCTACCGCTTGCAGCACTCGATCAATAACATTAGCTGTTACAAAAGGTCTGGCAGCATCATGCACCAACACAGTGTTAGGGCGATGTTTTTGCAATATATCTAACCCACACTTTACTGACTTTTGCCTATCATCCCCGCCATACACAACAGGTAAAATTTCTTTATCTACAGATAAGATTTTACCTATAACATCCTGATAAAGATCAATGTGACTCTTATTTATAACCACCTGTATTGCATGTATTTCTGAATGTTCCAGGAATGCTTTTATTGCACAAGATAAAACAGACTCCCCATCACATAACGAATATTGTTTTGGAACATCACCACCGGCACGCAACCCAACGCCACCAGCAACAATCAATGCCACATTACCGAAATGCTTGTGTTTTTCTTGCATATCGTGTATATATCCTTTCCATATTAACGTGCATATAAGCTTTTTGCTTAATATCTGCAGAAATTCTCATCATTTTGTAACGGCCTTGTAAACGAATGTCTATAACCATTGGTGATGTCACCCTTGAAAATAATGTTATTCTTGCTCCAATGTCTGGAGTAACTGACCGACCATTTAGAAAAATGGTTAAAAGGTTTGGTGCTGGGCTCGTAGTATCAGAGATGATTGCTAGCCGCGCAATGATATTAGAAACCAGACAAAGCCTACAAAAAATAGAGTGTGAACCGGAAGAATTTCCAATGTCGGTACAACTTGCAGGGTGTGAACCGGATGTTATGGCTGAAGCAGCTAAACTAAATGAAGATCGTGGCGCACAAATCATTGATATTAATTTTGGATGTCCTGTTAAAAAAGTTGTAAATGGTTTTGCTGGATCAGCCATGATGCGTGATGAAAAAAGAGCACGCGATGTTATGGAAGCTACTGTTAAGGCCGTCAACATTCCTGTCACAATGAAAATGCGCATGGGATGGGATCATGACAATCTTAACGCCCCATCACTCGCTAAAATAGCTGAAGATGTCGGCATTAAGATGTTAACCGTGCATGGCCGCACCCGCAATCAGATGTATAAAGGCACAGCCAATTGGGAGTTTATACAAAGCGTAAAAGATGCTGTATCCATCCCAGTTATTGCCAATGGAGATATTACAACTCCAGAAAAAGCAGCAGAATGCCTAAATACCTCCGGCGCTGATGGCGTAATGATTGGACGAGGCACATATGGCAAGCCATGGCTAATCTCACAAACGATGAGCTATCTAAAAACAGGCGAAACACCACAAGCCCCCTCTTTAGAGGAGCAATGCAGCATTATTTTAGAGCACTATCAGGATATGTTATCTTTTTATGGCTTAATTACAGGCGTTCGTATGGGACGCAAACATCTAGGCTGGTATAGTCAAGGGTTACATGGCTCAGCGCAGTATCGACGTGATATGATGCAATGTAGTGATAGCAACACCGTACTGGCCATGACAAAAGAGTTCTTTGAAAATGCTATTGAACAAGCATTAATAGCAGAACATATTGCCGCCTAAATCCTTATATCCTCACATCAATATTAAGCACAATCACTCTAATCAATGCCGCCCTAATTAATCATATCCTCACTCCACACACCTTAACTCTTTGTTAATAACTCTTTCTTATAATGAGTATCTACGTTGTTTTTATTTACCTTCTCTCCTATTGTTTCAGTAGAAGGCAATATAATACAAAATATAAGTTCTGAGAAAACGCTATGCAATAAGCAAGCCTTTGTAAAAAAATATGCCAAATGAGTTTGAAAAGCTTTCTGCACAAATTACCCGTGCTATTGAAGCTAAATTTTTAGAACAAAATATCCGCGTCCGCGCTGGTGCGGAGCTAGAATATATTGTGTCTGATAGCAATATGCGTTCACCTCATCCAAATCTACTCGGCATTCCTGGAATGTTACTACACCCTAATTATGATGAGCAAGGCGAGTTGCGCAATGCGGACCCATCATCTACTAAACCGGACTTTGAAAAAGACCCTCTTTTTCCAAATTCTCGCATTATTTCAACTCACTATAAAGAACATGGCAATAGCCATTACGAAACTGTTTTCTCTTATAATGCTGAACAATCTAACCCTGCACGCCTAGGGTGGGCTATTGAAAGCACCAAGAAGGAATTAACAAAAAAATGCGGAAAACGCGGAATGGATGTCGATTTTTCTTCAGTTCCTAAAGACAGTACAATGACTAATGGTATGCATATTACATTGTCACTAGAAGATGCCACCACAGGAGAGGCTATATTTCCTAAAGAAACAATAGAAGGTCGCGATCCCTTACTTGACCGCCTACTACCCCTTTGCGAACATATGCTGCCCACCTTAAGTGAATCCGTCCCTCTTTGCATTCCAAGCGATCAATCTTTTTCTCGCATCCATAACCAAAGACTTAGTCAAAATAATCCTCCAACGGATATGAAGTCAGGTCGAAATGGCGGTGTTGTTTCTCCCCGAATAGGGAAACACACTTCGCCCTATATAGAAATACGCCTTGCTGGATCAGATGCTAATGCCCATCATGTTATGGCTACAGCAATGACGGCACTACATAATGCATTTACACGCATAGGATCTCTGGAGACTAATCCAGATAATGAAAAGCAACGTATTTTTGTACCTACACCTGGTATAAAAGTTCCTCGCTATGATAGCGATATTGCTAAAAACCTACGAGATGCCACCCTAAGAATGGAGCGAGGAAACCACCTCCGCCAAACCCTAAATGACCTCTCATCGCATTTAAAACTTGGTGATAAATTTTGCCAATCTGCATCTGATTATGCTCGTGATAACATAGAAAGCGCCGATATGAGTCATCATTCCTCCAACAGAGGCCGATAATACAATGCATAAAATAAAGCACTATATTATTTTAATAGATACTTTCACTAAAAATACTAACCCTCACTTTGCCTATGCCTGATACTCTTGAACTTTTATCTGCGAAAGCAATTCACTTAGCCGAAAAGCACCTAGCACAACAGCATGGTCTGCAAGTGCGTATAGGTGCCGAAATGGAATATACCCTTCTGCCGAACCACAGATCCAAAGTCGGCAAAGAGAAGAAATCAGACATTCTTACACGCATGGAGGCAATGACAAAATCTTTAGATTTCAGCCCCTCCCAACACCGAGCAGCTAATGATAAGGCTTTGTTCTTTGAGGAGTCTCCGATTATCAGCAGCCACTATGCTGAACTTGCATCCAACCAATTTGAAGTAGTTTTCTCACACCAACGCAACTATCCATCCAACTCTATTTTAGCACGCGCAATAGAAAAAACGCGTGATGTAATTTGCCGTTCAGCTCCACAACATGGCTTTACTGCGGACTTCTCACCAGTGTCAGCAATTGAGATTCCTCCACCCGAATATATGAGAAATTTTGCCAAAGCCGTTAGCAAACGAGGAACAAATAATATTGACCTAAATATTTCCCTACATAAAAGTGATGATCCTGATAGCCAGCACCCGCTTAACAAACAACATGACCTTACCGCAATTAGCAATCATATGACGCCATATATTATTGAAAACATGGCCTTGATTGCTAAAAATGATGAAGCATTTGAACGTTTTCATTTAGAAAATCAAATGCTTGCAGGGTCACCAAAAGCAAGTAGCAATGCTAATTCTGCAAAAACATGCGGCAGCGATGACAGTCTACGTCTTGAGCATAAAACAACCTCCGCCAATGCCAACCCAATGCATTCCATAGCCCTACACATGGCAGCACTTGTTTTTGCAATAGAGCAACATACGCATAATGCCCCCTTGCCTGAGAAAACCACGACTATTGCCAAAAATCTTAAAGAAGCAACTCAACGCATGGAGCATAGCGATCTTCTTTGCAATACTCTAAATTCAATAGACCCAAACAAAAAGCTAGGAACTATTTATAAACAAGAGGCACTCAATAATGCCCAACATAACTTAAACCATCCCTTTGCATCATTAGCGCCCCGAAGCAGGTAATTGCGGCTAAAGGTCTCATTTCTTCTCAGTAATCGCAATAATTGCAGGTCGTGGCGGAATATTTTTGTCAAAATCAGGCCAGCGTGTTGAAGGATTATCAAAGGTAGATGATTTCTCATCTGCAGGATGTTGAATAGATAAGAAAAGTGTTGAACCGTCTGGTGTCATACAAGGGCCTGTGACCTCACTTCCTCTAGGAGATGAAAGGATATGGCAAGATTTTCCACGATTTTTACCATGTGTTTCAATAACATATAACCCATCAGCCATACCTAACGTTTTGGGCTGACCGTCCGTAGTAACCCACATCCTACCTAGCTTATCAAACATTATATTATCTGGACATGACAACCAACTGTGATTACCTGTATCGCCTTGATAAAAAGATTTATTTTTTTCTTTACTAGGGTCACCAGCAAGCAAGAAAATATCCCAACTATAACGCAATGATCCATGATCCACCATATTGCCATTTTGAGGAGGAACCATTTCAATAATATGTCCATGCGTGTTAAATATACGTGGGTTTGATTTATCCACCTTTAAACGCTTAATATTACCAGTTAGTACCAAATATACGGAACCTGTAACAGGATTGGTTTCAATATCTTCAGGCCTGTCCATTGGAGTAGCCCCTAATAATTTTGCAGCTCTTCGTGTTTCAAGTAGAACATCCGATTGTGAATAAAATCCATTTTCTTCTGTTAGCGCCCCTCTTCCAAACTCTAATGGCAGCCAGATAACATCTCCAGCCTCTGTGAATTGAGCTGTATAAAGTGTTCCTTCGTCTAATAAATGCTTATTAGCCTCTCGGTTTTTAGCATCATATTTATTCTTACTGATAAATTTATATACATGCTGAAAAAATTCATCATCACCGCTATAAACTACCACTCTTCCATCTGCGGTCAGCGCTGTTGTTGCGCCCTCATGTTTAAATCTTCCTAAAGCAGTACGTTTTACCGGCCGGTCATTTGGATCGTAAGGATCATACTCCACAACCCACCCAAACCGATTAGGCTCATTAGGCTCATTTTCTACATTAAAACGCTGATCATGTTTGTACCAATCATAACGCGGACGACCTTTTATCCCCATTGCTTTATGATTAGGCCCCTCTTTGCCTGAAGGCCGGCCACCAAAATAATCATCAATATTTTCTTCCGCTATTAGTACCGTCCCCCAAGGCGTAACACCTCCGGCACAATTATTAAGCGTACCAACTACATATTTGCCTTCAGTATCCGATGATGTTTGAACTCTAGAGTCTCCACTCACAGGACCACGCAATGTAAACACAGTATCCAGCGCGTTAAAACGACGATTATAACTCCCTGATAAAAGAGGACTCCAGCGACCGTTCCCATCTTGAGCAATTTCTACTATACTATGCCCATGCGCGGCACGCTCAATTGCTGACTTCTCACTATTATCAATGTTCCCCTTATCAGAAAACATTAATTTACGAATCGTATATTCGTGGTTAACACATAGCAAACCATGTTTACTATTATCACTCCCCCAAGGCAGGGGCATAAAGGCTATAAAATCATTATTATAACCAAATTGCTGATATTGTCGCTTGGCAGATTGATTCGTAGGATCAAACTCTGGAGCGCCCAAACGCATAGCATCTCCCCATCGCAATAAAACCTGAGACTGCAGCCCTGCAGACAGTGTAATATCATCATTATTTGCTTTTGGTATTTCAGCTATATTACCATTAGCAAATAAAGTCTGCGGAGTTTTTATGGAGCGTAATGATCTACGAGCTAAAGCCGACTGGCTAGATAATGGCGAGATAATCACTCCAGCCATTGTAATTTTGCCCAATGATCCTAATATTTTGCGCCTTTGTACTCTGTTATATAAAATATCTGACCACGATTTAGGCATAAAATTATCTCACATATAATCCTAGCTATAAAATAGGTAATAAATAACATATCAACAAAACAATAATAAATATTATTGTCTGCCAATCAGATAACTCATTACAGTCCTCTTATCTATCAGTAACATCTTAACAACTGGCTTTATATCAAAGCACTAACTTCGTTTTGTAACTAGGCGACTTGAGGTTCAAGTAATGATAATTGTTCGAACACATCAACCAATGCATCAACAAATTCATCCATCATCATATCAGTATGCAATGGTGTTGGCACAATCCGCAAACGCTCTGTTCCCTTGGGCACTGTTGGATAATTAATATGCTGCACAAAAATATTATGCTTTTCTAACAACATGTCTGAAGCTTCTCTACAACGCACGGGGTCCCCAATTAATACAGGAACAATATGACTTTGCGTGCATGGCATAACCTCAATACCAACATTATCCAGCATCGCCTTAAGTTTACAGACTCTCCCCTGATGGTGCTCTCTAAGGTCATTATGAGCACGCAAATAGCGAACACTCGCCAGCGCTCCAGCAGCAATTGGAGGAGCCATTGTTGTCGAAAAAATAAAGCCATGACCATATGAACGAACGAAATCCACTAAATCATTATCAGCAGCAATATAACCACCTATAAGGCCAAAGCCTTTTGCAAATGTCCCTTGAATAATAGATACTCTGTGCATTAACCCTTCGCGTTCAGCAATCCCAGCTCCATTATGGCCATATAACCCTACTGCATGCACTTCATCTAGATATGTAATTGCATTATATTTATCAGCAAGGTCACATATTTTATCAATTGGCGCTATATCACCATCCATTGAATATACAGACTCAAACGCAATAATTTTAGGGCGATGAGACTCTATTCCCTGCAATAATTCTTCTAAATGATCTAAGTCATTATGCCTGAATACATGCTTTTCGGCCTTACTATAACGTATGCCCTCAATCATTGAGGCATGATTACATTCATCCGATAAAAACACAGCATCTGGCAGGTGCTGTCCTAATGTTGCCAACACTGTAGAATTAGCCACATAACCAGAAGAAAAAACCAGCGCAGACTGCTTTTGATGCAAGTCTGCCATTTCATTTTCCAATTGAACAATTGGATGATGTGTCCCTGCAATGTTACGCGTACCGCCGGCACCGCCACCAATTTCAACTGCGGCCTTCTGGATAGCCGCAATAACTTCAGGATTCTGACTCATTCCTAAATAGTCATTATTGCACCAAATAACTATTTCGCGTTGATGGCTATGGTCCGTTGCATAAGGGTAACGCCCAGCATGACGCTCTAGGTTGGTAAATACACGGTAATTACCTTTTGCCTTTAGTTCATTGATTTTTGAAGAAAAAAACTCGTTATAATCCATTTCAATTCCAGACTGTTTAAATGCATAGCAACAAATATACTACGCTTCATGTCATTTACCCGCACCATTCCCATAAATCATATTGCCTTTTCTAGCACAGTGCTGGTAATTAATAAACAACGAAACTGATAATAATGCTAAAGCACCCATTTGATGTAATGATGCTAGCACAACTGGCACTACAAATAGAAGTGTTGCAATACCTAGCATCATCTGAATTAGTACAACGGCTAACATAATGTGAGCATAAAATTGATCTGATCTAACTTTACTATCCAAATAAGTATCAGATTTTTTAGACATTATCCTTACAAACAGCCAATAGGCAACAATTAGAATAGTGACAAAAACCGCCAACAACCGGTGGTTAAATTGCACTGTCGTTATATTTTCGAACCAATTACGCATAACAGGCTTCATATTATACATATCCCCTGGCACCCAATCTCCATCCATTAACGGAAACGTATTATAGGCCTTACCGGCATCCAATCCAGCCACAAATCCTCCGGCAATTATCTGCAAGAAAATACATAATGTTATACATAATGAAAATCGCCTAGTAGCATTGTTTTTTATAGATAAACCCTTATACCCCTTACCATTCGACCAAAGCGATACACCTAATAGAAACATTGCACTATATAACAAGAATGCCATAGATAAATGGACTACTAGACGATATTGACTCACCTGCGGATCATCTACTAATCCACTCTGCACCATATACCAGCCTATAACACCTTGCAGACCACCCAAACAGAAAATACCAAACAAAGGGATTGTTAGTTTTTTGGGAATCATCTTTTTATATATAAAAAATAAGAATGGAATAAAAAATACAAGACCTGTTATCCTTCCAAGAACCCGATGGCCAAACTCAAACCAAAATATCCTCTTAAAGTCATGCACATCCATCCAGAAATTTACCTTTTTATACTCCGGACTTTCTTGATAATGCGCAAATTCCTGTTGCCAAGCCTCATCTGACAATGGAGGAATAAAACCAGTTGCAGGCTTCCAGTGCACCATTGACAACCCAGAATCCGTCAAGCGTGTTAACCCACCAATAAACACCATCAAAATCACCATAAAACAGCAAGCAAATAGCCACATCGCCAGCTTTCTTGCATGAGCGTTTTTTACCTTTTCTCCAGCTTCAATATCGCCAGAATAGTCAGCAGGTACAGCCTCTGTTAATATGCTTGTTTTTTGCACTGTTTTTTCCTATCTATTGCACTTTATTTTCATTACCGATAGAACAATCATATTCCTAGTTCTTTTAAAGAGAAAAAACAAGATGAATACCACCACAAAACAGGAAGCTGAAGATGTATTATTGAATAATCAATCAGCAAATGATGATACATCACCTGCCACATTCACACGATATATTCACACCAATGAAAATGAACCATCCACCAATAACCTTATCACCAATGTATTAATAACCCGACTATGGCTTGCACTAGGCATTCTTGCACTTGCTGTTGCAGGACTTTATTCCTTACTACTTGCTGGCGCGCGCTCTCCTTATGTGCAAGATCTATTCCATTGGCAGGATTTATTTAAAACAACACTTGTTGAGCATGTAAATCTTTCTGTTCTGGTGTGGTCGTTGGCATTTTGTAATGTTATGTGGACATCTTCCCGCTTATACCACGCAAGAATGATTGACTGCCTGCCTTGGCTTATTGCCTGCACTGGCACCATTAGTTTAGCCATAGCCCCCTTCCTTACTGCAAGCACACCGCTGTTAAATAATTACATCCCCATGATGCTGAATCCGGTTTTCCAGCTTGGAATTTTAATGTTTGGGATTGGCATTGCTTTAAGCTTAGTAAGACCGCTTATACAATTCACTTATCACCTCCGCACCAGCGAAGGGTGTGCGCTATTATCCTGCGTTATCATTACACTTTGTGCAGGAATATGCCTTTTTATATCCTACTATTTACTAGCACCCGACATCGCCGACTATCACCCTGAAGATTTCTATGAAAGAGCTTTTTGGGCCGGCGGCCATATTCTGCAATTCACCTACACGCAAATGATGTTAGTGGCTTGGTTATGGCTTGCCTCTGCTATTGGCATATCTCTCCCTAGACCCTCCGTAATCGTTGCATGTTTTATCATTCCTCTATTAATCACTCTCCCCTCGCCATTAATTTACTTTTTTTATGCAGTAGATTCCGCCGAGCATATAAAATTTTTCACCAATCAAATGCGTTACGGTGGAGGACTATCGGCTGCTGTAATAGGTATGTTTTTGCTCCATCAATTAATAAAACAACGTAAATCACTCTTAAAAAGCTCTACGAAGAATGCTCTATTTGCTTCAATATTATTATTTGGAACAGGCGGTTTTCTTGCTTTCATGATACGCGATATCAATGTTATCATTCCTGCGCATTACCACGGATCTATTGTTGGTATTACCTTAGCCTTCATGGGACTAACCTTCCTTCTACTACCGCGCCTTGGCTTTCAACCTGTTGAAGGACGCATCGCACGCTTACAGCCCTTACTATATGGCGGCGGTCAGTTACTACATATTTTAGGGCTTGCATGGTCTGGCGGCTATGGCGTGTTACGCAAAACACCGGGAATGATGGAAACAGCAAAAGCAAAAATTAGCATGGGACTAATGGGTGCCGGCGCGTTGATTGCTGTTATCGGAGGGCTCATTTTTGTATTTTTAGTATTGCGCACAATGATTAAAGGCGGCAAAACTGATAGAAACCATAGACATAAAAGCCGAAAAACACGTTAAAAAATACATCAAATCGGATCCTCGCAATATAGATGTTTTAAATAATAAAGAGACTCTTGCGCCTCAAGATCTTTACCCTATGATGCAATACCCCTGCTGAAGCAGGATATGTTTATATAATGGGGATACTCACCATGACACATTCTATTTTCAACATTTTCCGCCGGATGACACTTACTGCACTGGCGACATTAACCTTAACAGGAGCTTTTATGACTGATGCTAATGCACGCGATTTAGAAAATACGCTATATCTCGACCTAAAAGATGGTCGAGTAATTATTGAATTACGACCTGACATCGCCCCACAACATGTAAAGCGTTATAAAGAACTAACAAGAAAAGGATTTTATGACGGCCTAAAATGGCATCGTGTGATTGATGGATTCATGGCACAAACCGGTGATCCAGATGGAACTGGAGCAGGCGGAACTGGCCAAAATATTGATGCTGAATTTTCTGATGTACCGCATGTTCGTGGCACACTTTCAGCAGCCAGACGCAGCAATCCTAACTCCGCAGATAGTCAGTGGTTTATTTGCCTAGAAAAAGCCTCACATCTTGATGGTCAATATTCTGTTTGGGGCCAAGTTGTTGAAGGCATGGAATTTGTTGATAAAATCAAACGCGGCAACCCAATGAGCGGAGCAGTATCTGACCCTGATGTTATTGTTAAGTTGCAAGTAGCGGCTGATGCTGAAGAAAATTCAGAAGAAAAAGCAGCAGAGTAATTGTATTACTACTACTTGCTCAATAAAGATGGCGGTATCTTTTCTATATTGGTGCCGCCATTTTCATACCACCTTTACCCTCCTTACTTTTGCTTCGTTGCATTCTGTTCCATTTTATTTCGTTCCGTCAAAGGATAATATGCATGCGTGTTGATGATTTTGACTTTCACTTACCTGACAATCTAATAGCCACCACACCGGCATCTCCTAGAGACAGTGCCAAATTGCTGCATATTAATAACAGTAATTTATCTAATCACACTATGATTGATCTTCCCTCTCTACTTCGTGAAGATGATATTCTTGTATATAATAACAGCCGCGTTATCCCCGCCCGACTATATGGCCGTAGAGGAGATGCCAAAGTAGAACTAATGCTACATAAACATGCTGGCGACAATATATGGCACGCCTTTGCAAAACCGGCAAAAAAACTTAAAGAAGGAAATAGAGTTGCTTTTTCAAATGATATGCACGCTGAAGTGATCGAAAAACGCGATGGTGGAGAGTGTATATTAGCATTTAATATCTCGGGTGATGCGTTTTTTAGAAAGCTGGAAGAACTTGGCGAAATGCCTCTTCCCCCTTATATTACCAAACAACGCAAAACGGATAAAACCGACGACAGTAATTATCAAACCATATATGCCAAACATGATGGTTCTGTTGCCGCCCCTACTGCAGGATTACATTTTACCGACCGACTTTTTGCATCATTAGACACACGCGGCATTAAACGCTATGAAGTTACATTACATGTAGGAGCTGGCACATTTTTGCCTGTTAAGGCCGAAGACACCAATGATCATATAATGCACAGCGAATGGTGCTCAATTGATAAAGAAACCGCCACGGCACTTAATAATGCGCGAACACAAGGCCGCAGAATTGTTGCGGTGGGCACAACCAGCCTTCGCACATTAGAATCACTAACTGATGATAAAGGCATGACGCATGCTGGTCGCTGTGATACTAATCTATTTATTACCCCCGGTTATAAATTTAAAGCAGTCGATGCACTTATAACCAATTTCCACCTGCCAAAATCCACTCTTTTTATGCTGGTTAGCGCCTTCGCAGGAGCTAAAAATATTAAAAATGCCTACCAGTATGCTATTGATAACCATTACCGCTTTTATTCCTATGGCGATGGCTGTTTATTAGAAAGGGAATTTTAAAAAATCTTACTATTTTATATTTCTTACACTACCTGCAACCCCTGTTAGCAAGCAAATGGGTGCAACGTTGCTATACAGAAAACAGATTATTCCATAATTCAGACAAAAAAAAGGGAGTAAAAAACAAAGTTTTTTAATCTCCCAAAAGTGTGTAACTAGGTTATGTTATTATGTTGTATTATTATCTTACGCTGAACGTTTCCAGAAAGAATCATGTAATGCTCTTCCGATTCTTACCATTGGAAATGCAACAAGTAAGGAAACAAGAACGAACAAGTGAATGAGGTCTTTTTCATCGTCTGACATGCTGTTATACGTTACAGATGTCCAAGCGATGTTTTTACTGTAAAACCCATCCATTGCTGCTACTGCGTCATTACAAGCTTTCTGTGTATCAACGATTACTTGATTGTTTTCTCCTGTGGCAACGGGTATGTTTGAACAAACATCAGGCACATTATTTGCAGCTAATGATCCCCAAAACATAACTCCTCCACCGACAATTAAAACAATAAGCACATACATCGCAAAATGTTTGATAAAACCAACAGTCTTATTCATAACTAAATACCTCTCTGTAATTTAAAGGTTAACACTAACGTTAGTGATAATGATAAAAACGGTTCGCAGAGTTTTGGAGGCTCTGGAATCCGGAAGTTTGCATTTTACTAAACACAAAAAAGTACAACGCCACCATTATACGCCCTTTGTCTTAACAAACCATTAATTATTTTTCCCTCATATACGACAAAAAAAAGGGAGCGAAAAACAAAGTTTTTCAAATCTCCCAAAAAGTATGTATTTACAGCGTATTATTTTTTTACTTCAGTTTTTTTTTACAAAGTATTTCCGCCTAATTTTTCCTATAAAAAACAATATCAAAGCCAGAAGGAAAGTAAATAATGCAATAACGATCAACTCCTTTTGCACTTCATGAGATAGGCCCACAAAGTTATTATAAGGCTGAACCATTACATCTCCTAAAAAACCACCGGCTTTTATTGTTGGAAACGGTACAAAATACATTGAAACTAGCATACAAATAACTGAAAATGTTACAACATATGCCGCTGTTTTAAAACTTAATAATGAATCTAAAGTCTTTGTTAATGACATAGCAATACCCTCTAAAGTGATCTAATAAACAATATATAAAAATGGGATTTTCCAGAACTCGTTTAAAAAACGAAAAGATTAACGCTTTAATTGTAAAGCAACAAAATTAATAAAACATTAAAAAACACCTGATGCTGGACTTTATCCGTCAGCCACCCTATAACGCCAAACCATGACAACAAAATTTACTATACATAGCGTTGACAAAGCCGCACGCACAGGAACCCTTTCTACAGCCCATGGCGACATCCGCACGCCCGCCTTTATGCCTGTTGGTACAGCCGGAACGGTCAAAGCTATGCTGCCGCAATCGGTGGACAGCACGGGTGCTGATATCATTCTTGGCAACACATACCACCTAATGTTACGCCCCACAGCTGAACGCATAGCCAAATTAGGTGGACTCCACAAGTTTATGGATTGGCATAAGCCCATCCTGACCGATTCTGGTGGTTTTCAGGTTATGTCCTTAGGTGATATACGCACCATCAAAGAGCAAGGCGTTGAATTTCGTTCACATATTGATGGCAGCAAACATATGCTATCACCAGAGCGTTCAATGGAGATACAGCACCTACTCGGTAGCGACATCACCATGATTTTTGATGAATGCACCCCATACCCAGCCACACATGAACAAGCCGCGGACTCAATGCGCCTATCATTGCGCTGGGCCAAACGTTCAAAAGATGCCTTCATCCAGCGCAACGGTTATGGATTATTTGGCATTGTACAAGGCAGCGTTTATGAAGATTTACGCCAAGAGTCCGCACAAGGACTAATAGATATAGACTTTGATGGCATGGCCATTGGTGGACTAGCTGTTGGTGAAGGCCAAGAAGTTATGTTTGAGGTTCTAGATTACACCACGCCACTACTCCCCAATGATAAGCCTCGCTATTTAATGGGCGTTGGGAAACCAACCGATATTGTTGGTGCCGTTTTACGTGGTGTAGATATGTTTGATTGCGTAATCCCAACTCGATCGGGGCGTAATGGGCAAGCCTTTACCCGTAATGGTGTTATCAATATTCGCAATAGCCAACATGCCGAAGATACAAGGCCTTTAGATGAAAATTGTGGCTGCCCAGCATGCACACAATTTAGCCGCGCCTATTTACAACATTTAATTAAATCGAAAGAAATTCTTGGCGCTATGCTAATGACTTGGCATAATCTACAATATTATCAGGACTTAATGCGTGATATTAGAGCCGCCATTAAATCTAATACGCTAGAGGATTACGCACAAAAGCTAAATGATGCCTATAGTCAGAAGAGTACAAGCTAAATTAATACCATGTTAACATTAATGCCGGTGGTGAGGATCATTGCACTTACTTGCAGATGCCTTAGCCCTCTCAGCCCAACTTGCTTTCCCCACTGTTTCCTGTAGCTGGCTTCCCCTTTCCCTCTTTGCAAAACTCATGCGTTTATCCGCTTTAGTCACTTGATTATCAGTAGTATGCTCTACAGAGAGGAGAGCAGCCCCTAAACCACGTAGCTCCGTTTCAAACTCATCACCCGTTTGGCGTATATTACTTGGCTCCACACTAGGCGCAGGCATTTTTGTTTTGTTTTGAAATTTAATATGGTCATTAAAAATATTTTTCTTACGAAGATCCTGAATATTAATATCTTTTATATCCCCTTGAAAATCTTTAATTTCAACATATAACTGGCTATTATCTTCAGATTTTATACTGATAAATACGCCAGCACTTTGGTCCTCCTCAAGAAGACCAGCAGTAATTTCCGGTACATTTCCGTTAACCCAAAGTGAGAACTTATCCTCTTTTGGGTTAAATGTATCTATCATTATATTTGCCCCTGATTCATCAAGTAGTCGATATTCGTGCTCTCCGCCCCCACGTGATACACTGGAAAGTGATGCACTGGATAAATCAATCAGATTACCGTATTCACCAGCAATAACATTCACTTTTGCAGCTGAAGTTGTAATAACAGCCTGCGTAACTGCTGCACTGGCATCAATCACCGCATCCTCACCACCTCCAAATACTTGCATTACCTCCTTATCCGCACCACTGATTACAGCATATCCTGATCTTGAAACCGAATCGCCCCACCCTTTCATCGGAATGTCATAATAATGCACTTCATCCCCCATATTAGGAAACTCTACGCTGTTGGCCGCTTTTTTACCATTTCTGTTATAAAAATCTGCCCGAACTGTGCTTTCACCTAGGGAACGTGAAAAATCAATTTCAACTACATCATCCGGATATGACAGCAATCTATTCCCTTTAGAAAATCCTTCCAGCACTTGAACCTGACCATCAGGAAGACCCGTTCCAACTACGTCTGTTTGATATAATTTTACCAATGCTATACTACCATCCACCTGCTGCATTGGAATATTATCTTGTAGCGTATCTATACCTTTTTCAATTGAAAATTCCATTTTCTTTTCGTAACCGTCATACAATGTGAGCATCTGCACTTGGTTATCATAATTAAACTCAATATTGTCTGAATTTGCCTGCCAACCAATTTGAATGCTTTGTGTAGAAAGATCAAGATGCGGAATGACAGACTCCTCTGCGGATTTGAACATATCAGTATCCGATATCACAATTCCCTTACCATCCAACCGCAAACCATTCCTATCAAGTAGCTGCAGTTGTGAGATATCAGTGACCTGAACCCCAAAAAGCATTACCTCCATTCCATCCTCTGCCTTCAGTATGGTTCCCCGGGTTGAGGGTTCAAGCGAAATATCTATCCCGATTATTTCATGCTGATTATAAGGCAGCTTAATCATATCTTTTTCTGGAACAAAATCAGTAATCACGCGGGGCTCAAGGCCCGCTTCGACCAAATCAAATTGATATAGGTTAGCCCCGTCTCCGCCAGTTAAAACATCTCCACCAGACTGACTATGAATAAGGTCATCCCCCGCTCCAGCATCAATATGATTGCCCATATCATGATCAGTAATCACTTTATCATTATGTGCACTGCCTTTTGCTGCTTCAATTTTTGCACCGAACGCTTTCCACACCGCACCGGCCATTTTGCCTTCCTCTTTCAGGAACGAAGGATTGCCGGCTCCGGCATTCAGGTCAATATTGACCTGTCCCGTTGCCGCTGAAGCATTCAGTATATCATACCCACCGGCATCCCAGATTACCTCCCGATCACCTGATTGCATCGTATAGCTGTTGTTCTCTTTGTTATGCTCCTTGTTGATACCATATTTTGCCTGCATCGCCAGCACATCATACAGCGACAGACTTCCTTCCTGTTTGTACTCAAAACCCCTTACCATCTGATGGGAACTGGTACGCCCCTCAGGCTCATGATATGACAGCTGAGTTGCGTTATAGTGATCATCATGGTTTGTAAGAGGGGTTGTTCCATCATGAAATTCGTCACTGTATTTCTGCGGATGACTGAACCCGGCGGCGTGGAGCAACTCGTGAACTGCTGACTGCGGGGAGTTTACCCCATTCACAGCGTCATAGGTGTCCAGCACAATCTGCGACTTGCCTTCCCTAGGATAGCTTGCATAGCCACCAACCTTACTCTCATACCCTTCTGAAGATACATCCGCTTCTTTATCATACTCTTTTAAATTTGCTGCCCGAATGGTCAGGTTCACATCATCAGGAGTGGCATTTTCTATTTCTATGAATTTTATACTAGCAACTTGCTCTGCTTCTGCAAATATTGCACGGTACATATCCCGCTGTTTGTCATTGAGTAGCGTAAAATCTTTCTGCCCTTGATCATCATCACCAGACGAAGTCCGATGGCTTGTAAGAGAATCAAATGTATAGCTTACCTGCGTTATACCTGTTTTGGCATCAATTTTACCTAAAAAACCTATCGTGTCTAATGCATCAGCAGCCTTTTTAGGCTCACCTGCATTAACATCCGGAAAGGATATTTTATCACCTAGATGTTCTTTTAACTTCTGCTGCAACGATGTCAGCTGACTGCCTCCATGCCTTACTTCAATGGACTTAGACCCCTCCATTGGACCAGAGAACACATCTTTATTATCTATAACAGCCATAATCGCCGCTCCTACGGCAGCACCTAGCGTAAGACCTCCTGCAATTCCTAGACCTGTTTCTACCACCAACATCGAACGGGAATTCAACGTTTGTTTCAGGCGGGTGAGTAAACCTGCATCTTGTTTTTGGGTATCATTTTCCATTCAGAACCATATGATTTACCTGCTTTCGTGTCACTAGGTGACATTATACCCTTCAAAACCTTAAACAATCGTTAATTTGCTGCTTAAAATCGATATAAAAAAAGCCGGGGCTTTTTGGGAATATTATATCCGTGAAGATATAATAACAACATCCCAAAAAACTCCGACTGAAAGAAATTATAACTCGATAACCTGAGTTATGCTAATTTCTGTGCCATACTATCCGAAATATGATGAATGAACTGCTCTGGTGTAGAACTTCCATCCATATCTGGGGTAGCCTTTCCATTTGCGATAACTTCTGTAGTCGACAAGCGAGCTACATCAGTAAAACCACGCATTTCATCACGATTTCCGGCACGCATAGCTGAACGATCCATTGCATTTAACAACCCAAAAAATTGACCAATTGGATTGAAGTTTGCAGCGTGACCATTCTTACGCTTTTTATATCCTGCAGTTCCTGTTCCATGTGCTGCATCGTACATGAAAATATCATCTCCATCGATATAACCAACGTTCACTGATGTCATCAATGCCGGAGAACCATGTGCCTGTGCTGCTTCATCCTGAATCATGTCCATTTCAGCATTAGGTCCAGCACCTGCATATCCACCATCTTTCCATTGAAGAATTGCCATAGTCGCCGCATCTGTCAGTGTATTTTTTAATTCACCGTTTTCATCTGGATCATTATTACTATACGTTAACAGACCTTGCGCTAGAAATTGATCATGAAAAGAAAGTTTGCCAGCCTCACTTGCCTTAAAAATACGCTCTGCCAATTCACCAAACATTGCATGTTCGCCAATTGCAGTGTCTTTTAAGAAAGTGTACGGTAGCAATCCTTTTTCAAGAGCTCCAGCAAAGAAATGTGTCCACATTTGCTCAATCGGTGTCAAAGGTGTAGGTACAGTTTTTACACTGGTATTTCCTTCAACATGTAGATTATGCAGTTCATATGGCGTACTTCCATCACTAGGCTCAAACATGGTGATCACTTTTCCTGGCTTATCAACAATCGTAAAGACTGATTGATAATCTCCACCTTGCGCTGCACGGTAAAGAACAACATCACCCTGAATATTACCAAAGTTAACACCTGGGATACGAATCAACTCACGCTCAATGACATAAAGATTCCAGTCATTGCGCATACGATTATTCGGAGACCCCTGCTTTCCATGCTTCAATCCCCACTCTTTTGCCTGTTTTAAGCTTGTTGTGATGGATTGCTCTTTGAAAATAACTCGGGTAGACAGGCCTGATGCGATAATGTCATTAATAACAACGAAATTACCTTGCTCATCTTTACCAAGTTCGTCAACTTTGAACGGATCAAGTGTATGTTTTTGCCAAGCTGAAATATCAACGTAAGGCTCAATACATAGTTCTATCAATCCATTAAAGCGTTCACCGAAATCACTACCACCCTGCATAACATATTTACTAAACTCAGAGCCTTCTACATATGTCATAGTAGGAGCAACGATTTTCTTTTTCATAGCCATTTTAAATCACCTCGATTATATAAAAGTTTAGAGAATTCCAAACTATAGTCTTAAGAAACACGGCTTACAGGATTGTAAGTTACGTGCATTTTTACAACAAAAACAACAAAACCACGGAGAAACTCTAAGTCGCTTCCATGTGTACACCTCCTTAGAAAACTAAAGATTTATGTGAGAAAAAAATGCCGAAAAAAGACAGTTTTTGGCACAGTCCGAAAAATGATCAAACAAGAAAAACGTCTAATTCTATACCATTACCTTGACTGTGTCTAGTAAGCACTTGTTACAAAAAAATTACAATGACAACCAACCCACTGAAATATATAAACTATACATTATTTGCCTTATATGATATAATTTAGTAATGAATACAAAAATAGCCATTATACTTGGAATAGTAGTTGTGGCTGGCTTTTCAGTTATTGCCTGGCTCACGCTCCAAAGCGAAGAATCACGACAGAAACTTTTTTCTGCCGCCAGAAAAGGCGACATTACCTATTTATCAAAACACATAAACAACCCCAAAGACATGAATGCGCGAGATAGCCTTGGCCAAACCGTTATGCACACGGTTGCCTATAAAGGAACTCCAGAGGTGTTAACATTATTGCTGGATAAAGGAGGCGATATACACGCCAAAGACTATAAGAATGGCACACCCCTACACTGGGCTGCAATAAATGGAAAAGTCTATAATCTTAAATTATTATTAAAACGTGGCGCAAACCCTAATGCCGTTGACAATCGCGGCATGACCCCAATGCACTGGGCCGCCACTGCATTTCGTATTAACAACTTCACCAAAACAGTGAACATACATCTTTTAATAAAATCTGGCGGAGACCCCTCTATTAAAGATGACCGCAATCATGATTTGCGCTATTATGCCACAACCAAGCGCATAACAGAAACACTTAACTTACTTAACAAACTCAAACAATAATGCATCCACCCATCTGAAATAGCCACATAGCAAAAGAGAATCACCCCAATTATGCCGCGCCAAATGCCAAAATGGTTTGAACGCCTCTATAGTATCGTTAACACACTACTCGGTATTGCAGTGATTACCTTTGCCATCGCGTGGATTTGGAGCAGCGATCAACGCGCTCAATGCGAAGCATTCGCCAAATCACTTTCTGGAGCTGCATTACGAGGCGACACAGATGCCGTAACTACATTTATTGCAAGCGGATTTGATGTTAACACCCCAACAGAACACGGCATCACCGCATTGCATTATGCTGCATCACACGGACATAGCGATATTATCCTGTTATTAATAAAGGCTGGCGCACACTTAGAACCCAGAGATTATCTGTGGGGGCATACGCCATTACACAGTGCAGCACGCTATGGAGAAACAGAGGCAGCCATCACTTTGCTTGAAGCGGGCGCTGATATTCATGCACTTAATTTCTGGGGGCAAACCCCTTTCCTACGAGCATTACAATATGCCAGAGCAGATACCGCCCTTACATTATTAGATCAGGGAAGCCACGAAGACGTGACCGATATTTTTGGTAATAATGCCATACATTATATGCAAGACATCCTGAATATAGTTACAGATATTGAACAGTAGCCACTATTTGGAACAAAATGTTACCTATACTACTATAAACATTACTTTAATGATGTATTTCCAAATATTTTTATGTAGATTATAACAGCAAAAATTGTTCCCTAGGGTGTCCCATGTTAAAAATAGGCAAAAGCAAAAGTACTGATGCATTTCAAGAATTTTATGGCGATACGCTTAAGCCATTACGTACCATCATGCACGATAGACGCAGCCATTACTTAAAGCGTCTTTTTGTACGTATGGCACTAACCGCTGTCATTCTTGGAACATTACCACTCTATATTTCTTGGCTACATGCAACTATTTCATTGGCCCTTATTGGTTTTCTTGAAATGATGGGCGAGTTTTTTCCATTCTTAACTCCATCTGAACAAGAATTAAGACAAGTTGATGGCCTTACAAAAAATAGCTTAACCATACTGATCACTCTATCTGCGCTGATATGGAGTGTTATTCCTGCATTTCGCTACCGCAAGCACACCGTTAAACGAGGCGGGTTTCTAAGCCGCCACCTACCAGGAACAAGCAATAGCAAGCACGGCACGGGAACATGGCATCGTATATTACTTAAAGAATTAATTTTACGAGAAATTCTTAAGCATTTTGGTGACTTTACTTTCCGTCATTCAGGTCAAAATACATCATTTAACTTCCTAAACCCTATTATCATTCCTGAATTTGAAAATTACAGAGCTCAGGATGATATTCGTGGCGTTTACGAACAGTGCACTGTTGACATATCATTATGCCAATTTACAAAAAAATTACCAACCAAGTCCTCCATTGCATCAAAAAAAGACACGGCGATTTTTCAAGGGTTAATAATATCAATTGATATTTCAGAAGTAGGCGTACAACTGCGCAAGCCATTCGTTGGAAAAACCGTACTAATTCATAAAAACCGGTGCGATTATGATAATGTTAGGAAAAAGTTAGAAGGGTTTACACAATTAAATTTACCTGACTCACTTGCAAGCACCTATGAATTATGGACTAACAATCAAAAAGAAGCAGAAGGACTTCTTACACCTCAGCTATTAGACAGCTTACAGGAATTAACAGGACTACTTAATAATGCAGATCATCCAAAAACTCACATTGATGACCGCATCATGTCTCTTTTAGGCGACCTCGCAAGACCATCCCACCAGCGCATGCTACAAAACCCCGAGAGCCAAGATATTCATAAAGGACAAAGCGTAGTAGAATGCAGCTTCCGTGAAGATAAAGTGCACATCGCTATCCCGTATAAACACGCTCTGTTTGAGCCAAAATCTATCTTTGAGCCAGCATTTAGTGAACGCGATACACACCTAATATGGAGTATCATGAAAATTTTATCACATACCATACGACTTGTGCTTGATGGCCAAGGCAAGCTGTATAATGTTACGCTTCCTGAGGAAGATGAAGAAAAAAAAATTTCTGATAATAAAACTAGCAACGGCACTTCGGAGAAAAAGAATTAATTCCCTCTTCTGCCAAAAGCATAAGGAAATCTGTGCATAAATAGTATCAACTCGACCTTAGCACAAAGCCGCTCTGGAACAGTATAGATAATCAAATGAAATCAGAATATATTGATGCTGTTAATACTGGTGCTCAACCAAGTAAACACCATCTTTATGACCAGCTTTATCACGCCTAGAAGCCAACTCTAACACCTCTTCAGGCGAGAATACCTCTTGAGTAGTTGGCGCATTGCTTGCCACAGGTATAGAAGACTGACATGCCGTCAACACACCTCCGCACAATAATGTCACTAACAATAGACGCATTTCATTCCCTTTTCAACTAGACGCAATGTAAGTAATACATACTTCCGTTACAGATTCCTTTGCCACTTCCTTGTGACTTAAGAGCCTTACATTTTAAATGCAATAGAAGCACCATAGGCGCGCACCATAGATAGCACCTTGATTATAGTCAAGCTATCTATAACCTTTTTAATAAGCATTTTTACTTGCCGCTGTTTTTACTAGGTTTTTTATTATTTAAAGTACCAAAAATTACTTAATAATCTGCTGTATTTTATATTTTCAATATAAGAAATACCCTAATAATGCTGCAAAAATACTAGAGAACAATAAATATACTATAAATATAAATGAGATATAGTATCGCATAGACAAACTACTATATTCGTCCTATCATCACTCAAGGGGATTGATGCACTTACCGGAGGGGATTAAATGACGCATATTGCCATCCTAAAAGAATCTGATTCAAAAGAACTACGCGTTGCAGCAACCCCAGAAACTGTTAAGAAATTTATACTTCGTGGAGCAACTGTAACGATTGAATCAAATGCAGGTGATGCAGCCTCATTTTCTAATGAAGCTTACGAAGCTGCTGGAGCAATAGTTAGCCAAAACCCACAGAAAATTTTAGAAAAAGCTGATATTCTGTTAAAGGTCTCCGCCCCCTTCAACTCTGGCAGAACAAAACAAGAATTTCACTATTTACCAAAAAATGCAATTGTAATAGGTATGCTCTCCCCTTTTGCCCATAGCGCAAAAATACATACTATGGCAGAGAGTTTATTAACAAGCTTTAGCCTAGACCTACTTCCGCGCATTTCTCGCGCGCAGTCTATGGATGTTTTATCCTCCCAAAGCAATATCGCCGGATACAAAGCTGCGCTTGACGGAATGGCAGCAATGAATAAAGCAACCCCAATGATGATGACCGCTGCAGGAACTATAAAACCTGCAAAAGTTCTAGTAATCGGGGCTGGCGTTGCAGGGTTGCAAGCCATTGCTACAGCTAAAAGAATGGGAGCTATTGTATCTGCTTTTGATGTCCGATCAACAGCCAGAGAACAAGTAGAAAGTCTTGGAGCAAGCTTTATTGAAGTTGATGATAAGAATAAAGATGATGGACAAACATCTGCCGGATATGCAAAAGAGATGGATGATTCATATAAGAAAAAACAGGCCGTCTTACTTCAAGAAACATTAATATCTCATGACTTAGTAATCACTACCGCGCTTATACCTGGCAAGCCAGCGCCTATCATCATTACCAGAGAAATGGTGGAGTCAATGAAACAAGGTTCTGTTATCGTTGACCTAGCAGCCAGTGGCGGAGGAAATTGTGAATGCACCCATAAAGGAGCTACCACCACATATGGTAACGTAACTATTATTGGAAATGATAATTTCCCATCCTTACTCGCCAGAGATGCTAGTGAACTATATTCCAGAAATATTTTTAACTTCACAGCACTATTGTTAGAAAAAGGCAATGAGAACCAACAATCATCAATCATCATCCCTAAAGATGATGATATTATAAAACAAACTTTAGTAACCCATCAAGGGCGAGTAATGCTAGATGGATTACCCGAGAAGCCTGTTGTTTCACGAAAGAAAGATAACATCATGCCTCCACCTCAAAAACCTTCTCCAAATCATAAAAATGGTGGACGAAAAACCATAACAGCTAAAAACCCTCCACGATCTGTAACCTCCAAACCATAGAGTAAATCAACAGATTCAGAAAAATATTAAAGGTTTAAAAATATTATGGCAGATTCAAAAAATATACCCCTAAGCACAGATCATGCCTCCAATGCTATCAATAAAGATGCTGACGATTCCAATACTCTCCATAACCTATCAGAAACACTACTACATACAATATTAGGGTCAAAAAGTACTACGCCCAATGAAAAACCACCTACAAAGGGTCCAACAACGGCTACTCCTATATCCATTGAGCATAACAATGGCACACAAAACAATGCAAATAACAATATTAGCGGGAAGGACACTCTTCAAAACCCCTCCTCTACTATAAACTCTTCTTCTAACTACCCTCCTTCCTCACCACAAAAAGGCAGCCTTCTTTCTGTTAAATCGGCTCAATCACTAGAGGAACTTTTGGCATCCCCACCACCGCTCAATCAAGACCCATCATCCCCACCACGCCCGCTAATTACTATCCATTCTGCACAAACATTAGAAGAAGTTTACCCTGACACAACCACCACCTCTTCAAAGAAGTCAAATGTTTTGCCTAACACAGCGCAGACCAGCAAGGCTGCTCCTGTAAGCGTGGAGCTAACTAATACCCCCTCCTCTTCCAGTACCATACCATCACCAAGCTCCAGTAGCAGCATAACAATAGCGACTAAAAACCAACCAGATACTCATCTAAGTCACAGTACTGAGTCTGACTTTTCTGGAATGGTTACAATTTTAATGTTAGCTTGCTTTATTGGCTACTTCGCCGTTTGGAAGGTGACACCAGCATTACACACCCCTTTAATGGCGCTTACTAATGCCATAAGCGGTATTATTATTGTCGGCGCAATTATTGCATTGGGAAGCACGGATGCAAATGGATTTACCTTATTTATTAGCTTCATTGCCACAATGATTGCAGCCATTAATATCTTTGGGGGATTTGTGGTTACGCAGCGAATGCTAGCCATGTTCAGAAAAAAACGGGGATAAGGAGTCCTAAAGATGCCTTCACATTACATTTATCTTATTGCTGCAGCATGCTTTATTATAGCACTTAAAGGGCTTGCCTCTCCCTCTACAGCCCGTCGTGGAAATATAATTGGCGTAGTAGGAATGGTACTAGCAATTTACGGCACATTATCTCTACCTCATGTACAACCACATAGCAGCCTATGGTTAGCTATTGGTTTAGGAGGAATTGTTGGAACATTTATTGCGCTACGCATTAATATGACAGCAATGCCTCAATTAGTTGCTGGCTTTCACTCTCTTGTTGGCCTTGCGGCTTGCCTCGTGGCAACTGCAGCACTTATAACTCCTCAAGCATTTGATATTGTTGACAATACAGGCAATATTTACCTTTCATCACTTATTGAAATGGGCCTAGGAGCCATCATCGGAGCAATTACGTTCACAGGTTCCATTGTTGCTTTTGCAAAATTACAGGGCCTATTAAAAAGCTCACCTCTTCACTTGCCCCATCGCCACCTTATTAATGCAGGGCTATTTATTTTCATTATATTTATGCTCTATATTTTTAGCACCACAGGCTCTGGGTTTGCATTTTTTATATTGTTGTTAGCATCATTGGCCCTTGGTTTTTTGCTTATTACCCCAATTGGTGGTGCAGACATGCCAGTAATTGTATCAATGCTTAATTCCTATTCTGGCTGGGCTGCTGTGGGCATTGGCTTCACCCTAAACAACACGTTACTCATTATCACCGGTGCGTTAGTAGGAGCAAGTGGAGCAATATTAAGCTACATCATGTGCAAGGCAATGAACCGATCCATTTGGAATGTTATTTTTGGAGGTATTGGCTCCACAACAGAAAATAATAAAAACAATCCAACACAGGAAGATGGAAAAGAAGTAAAAAGTGGTAATGCTGAAGATGCTGCGTTTTTACTTAGTAATGCTAATTCTGTTATTGTTGTTCCAGGATATGGAATGGCAGTTGCACAGGCCCAGCATGCATTACGAGATGTTGCTGATAACTTACTACAGAGGAATATCACCGTACGTTATGCTATACACCCTGTTGCAGGAAGAATGCCAGGACATATGAATGTCCTTCTTGCCGAAGCAAATGTTTCTTATGATCAGGTTTTTGAACTAGATGATATTAATAATGATTTCTCTCGTACTGATGTAGTATTGGTTATCGGCGCGAATGATATTACCAATCCTGCTGCAAGAAGCGATCCTCAAAGTCCAATTTATGGAATGCCAATATTAGACGTTGATAAAGCACAACATGTACTATTTATTAAGCGCAGCATGTCACCAGGCTATTCCGGCATAGATAATGATTTATTCTATCGTGATAACACCATTATGTTATTTGATGATGCTAAAAAAATGACCGAGTCCATTACCAAAGCGCTAGAACATTTATAACAATTGAAATACCAACCTACTCCTAGCATATAAAGTAAGCATACATTCCTATACATTAGGACAAAAAAAAGGGAGAGAAAAACAAAGTTTTTCAAGTCTCCCAAAAGTGTATACTAGAATTATAATTATTTACTGACTTCATACCCAATAGCAATAGCATTTGAACCGGTAAGCTGTGTAGGAACTGCTGATATGGTTACTTCTTGCCCTATATCATTAATTTCCAAACAGCCTTTTGCTTCATCGCGCAGTGTAATTTTAACAACTGTGCCACTAACAAAAAGTTCTACTACTTCACCATCAAAAGTCCAAATAACGCCACGATAACCAATAAGACGGGATGGGCGATCTTCAGGAGCCAGGGTGCAAATTGGAGCAGGTACCTGTTCTACAACTGCGTCCTGTTTATCTTCAATCAACACCTCTATTGCCTTTGTTTTTGTGGCTGAGCATCCAGATATAATACCTAACACTCCTACACAAATTATGAGCACAACTAAGTTTTTTGACATGATTTTTTTCATGTTGATTACTCCTCTTTTACAGATGGAAAATAAAAAGGAAATAAAAATTTCCTTAACTTGCATATAAAACAACAAAATGAACTACACGCTAACCATAGTAGATATTACTTACCGAAACATTAAGAAAATCCGGTTATTACAATTTTTACTCTATAAACAAAAAAAAGGGAGCGAAAACGGTGTTTTGTTTTCAATCTCCCAAAAGTGTGTACCAGATGTATAACTTATTTACTGACTTCAGATCCGATAGCAACAGCATTTGAACCGGTAAGCTGTGTTGGAACTGCTGAAATAGTTACTTCTTGCCCTATATCATTAATTTCCAAACAGCCTTTTGCTTCATCGTGCGTAACTAACCATCCTGATAAAACACCTAACATTCCTACACAAACTATTGACACAATTAGGGTCCATGACATGTATTTTCTCATGTTGATTACTCCTCTTTTACAGATGGAAAATAAAAAGGAAATAAAAATTTCCTTAACTTGCATATAAAACAACAAAATGAACTACACGCTAACCATAGTAGATATTACTTACCGAAACATTAA
>Ga0316204_10001767_pt1 | contig 54854 bp, 50 predicted proteins | sample 6monrhotite_MG_2_FD_205661 | JGI IMG/M metagenome (GOLD analysis project Ga0316204, IMG submission 205661) | Microbial mat bacterial communities from mineral coupon in-situ incubated in ocean water Damariscotta River, Maine, United States -... | ecosystem: Environmental > Aquatic > Marine >... | reverse complement strand
ACGCCGGAGATGGGCCGCGACATCGAGCTGATGGCCGATCAGGCGCGCTCCATGCTCCACCAGGCCATGCAGGCCTGGAACGAGGAGAACGCCGAGCTCGCCCGCGGCACCAAGGGCATGGCGGATCAGGTGGAGAAGACCCAGCACCTGGCCCTGAACGATCTGCTGAGTCCCGCCGCCCGGGAGGGCCGGGGCATGCTGGACACCCTCGCCATCTTCGTGGTGTTCAGCAGCCTCGAGCGCGTCAGCGATCAGGCCAAGAACATCTGCGAGGAGACGGTGTTCACCCTCACCGGTCAGACCAAGCCGCCCAAGGTCTACAAGGTGCTGTTCGTGGACGGCGGCGGCGACGGCCTGAGCGCCATGGCGCAGGCCATCGCCGCCAAGCTGTACCCCAACAGCGGCGCCTACTCCTGCGCCGGCGTAGCCCCTGCCGGAGCCTTCGCGCCCGCGCTCGTCGCCACCGCCGACCGGCTCGGGCTCACGCTCTCCGGCGAGGGCCCGACCGCGCTGCCCGCCACCGAGGGGGAGCTGTCCGCCTTCCACGTCATCGTCGGCCTGGAGGCCGGCCTCCAGGAGCGGCTCCCGAGGGTGCCCTTCCACACGGCCTACCTCGAGTGGGATCGGGTCAGCTTCCCAGTCGACGCGGCCGGCGAGGCCGCGTCCAGCGAGGCGCTGGACACGCTCTATCGAGAGCTCGCGCACGACGTGGGGGAGCTGATGGTCAAGCTCCGGGGCGAAGGGGCGAGCTGAAATGAGCGCGGCCCCACAGACCCCGACACGAGACCTCGACGCGGACCGACGCGACGTCGCCTGGTACGTCGACCGCGCGGCCCAGGTGCTGGTGTTCGCTGGCGGCATCTCCGCCATCCTCTTCATCGTCGGCATCTTCGCCTTCATCACCAAGGAGGGGCTGGGCTTCATGACCGGCGCCCTCGACGTCGGGGAGTTCTTCACCTCCCCGCGCTGGCGCCCCACCTCGGAGTACAACCCCACCTTCGGCGCGCTGGCGCTCATCGCCGGCACGGCGAGCGTCTCCGGGCTGGCCATGGTGGTGGCGGTGCCGTTCTCGCTGGGCGCGGCCATCTTCATCGGAGAGTTCGCCACCGGCCGCACCCGCGAGCTGCTCAAGATCCTGGTCGAGATGCTGGCCGCCATCCCCTCGGTCGTGTGGGGGTTCATCGGCCTGAGCATCATGAACAAGGTCATCATCCAGGTCTTCGAAGTCCCGGTGGGCCTGAACGTCCTGAACGCCGGCATCATCCTCGGCCTGATGGCGGCGCCCATCATGACCACCATCGCCGAGGACGCCCTGAAGGCCGTGCCGGACCGCTACCGCGAGGCCGCCGAGGCGATGGGCGCGACGCGCTGGCAGGTCATCTACAAGGTCGTCTTCCCAGCAGCCAAGAACGGCCTCGTCGCCGCGGTGCTGCTGGGCGTCGGGCGGGCCTTCGGGGAGACCATGGCCGTGCTGATGGCCAGCGGGCACTCCATCAACCTGCCGAGCAGCCCCTTCGACTCGGTGCGGGCGCTGACCGCCACCATCGCCGCGGAGCTGGGTGAGACCGCCGTGGGCAGCGACCACTACCAGGCCCTGTTCTTCCTCGGGATCTTCCTCTTCGTGATCACCTTCCTCATCAACCTCACCGCCGACCTCGTGGTGAGGGGCATCCGGAAGAAGTAGCCATGTTCGAAGCCACCGCGCTCAACCACAACAACTACGCCGTCGAGCGCCGCTTCAAGCTGCTGTTCGGTGGGATGACGCTGCTGCTCATCCTCCCGGTGGTCATCATCCTGGCGGTGCTGATCCACGAGGGCGGGCCCATCCTGTCCATGGAGTTCCTGTTCACCTTCCCCAGGGACGGCATGACCGCCGGCGGCATCCTGCCGGCGCTCATCGGCACCGTCTGGTTGGTGGTGGTGGCGCTCCTGGTGAGCGTGCCCATCGGCGTCGCCGCGGCGCTGTACCTCTCGGAGTACGCCCCCGACAACTGGCTGACCAGGCTCATCAACCTGGCCATCATCAACCTGGCGGGCGTCCCCAGCATCGTGCACGCGCTCTTCGGCGTCGGCGCCTTCGTGCTGTTCTTCGGCTTCGGCACCAGCATCCTGGCCGCCAGCCTGACCCTGGCCATCATGACGCTGCCCGTGGTCATCGTCTCCACCCGGGAGTCCCTCCAGGCCGTGCCGCTGGCCTTCCGGGAGGCCTGCTGGAACATGGGGGCCACCCGCTGGCAGACCATCCGACACGTCGTGCTGCCCAACTCCGTGAGCGGCATCCTCACCGGGGTCATCCTGGAGGTCTCCCGAACCGCCGGTGAGACCGCCCCCATCATGTTCACGGGCGCGGCCTTCTTCCTGCCGTTCCTTCCCCAGACGGTCTACGACCAGACCATGGCCATGAGCCTGCACCTGTTCGTCATCTCGACCCAGGTGCCCGGCGTCCCGGAGGCCATGCCCTACGGGGTGGCGCTGGTCCTCATCGGCATGGTCCTGGCCATGAACACCATCTCCATCGCCTTCCGCACCTACCTCCGGGGAAAGAAGAAGTGGTAGACGCACCCGCCAGCGCGGCGACCAAGCTGTCCGTCAAGGATCTGAGCATCCGCTACGGCTCGCGAGACACCGGCACGGTCGCCCTCGAAGGGGTGAGCCTGGCGGTCAAAGAGAACGAGATCTTCGGCATCATCGGCCCCGCCAACAGCGGCAAGACCTCGTTCCTGCGCGCCCTGAACCGCATGGACCTGTTCAGCGACGACATGCACGTCGAGGGCGAGATCCTCTTCGACGGCCGCGACGTGAAGGACTGGCGCAACGTCTACGCCCTCCGTCGACGCATCGGGGTGGTTTTTCCTCTGCCCGTGGGCCTGCCCATGAGCGTCTATGACAACGTCTCCCTCTCGCCGCGGCTCTCGGGCGTACGCAAGAAGGCTGATCTGGACGTCATCGTCGAGCGCTGCCTGACCCGAGCGGCCCTCTGGGACGAGGTCAAGGACCGGCTCGACACACTGGGCAGCCTGCTCTCCGGCGGCCAGCAGCAGCGCCTGACCATCGCCCGCGCGCTGTCACAGGAGCCGGAGCTGCTGCTGCTCGACGAGTTCTCCATCGCCGTGGACCCGGTGACCACCATGCGCATCGAGGACGTCCTGGTGGAGCTGAAGCAGGAGCTCACCATCGTCCTGGTGACCAACCTCGTGCAGCAGGCCCGCCGGCTGGCTGACAACACCGCCTTCTTCCTCATGGGTGAGTGCGTGGAGATTGGCGAGACCGACGCCCTCTTCTCCGGCGGCGCCGCCGATCAACGCACCCGGGACTACCTGGAGGGCCGCTTTGGATAACCACGCCATCGAGACCCGGAAGCTCAACCTCTGGTACGGCACCTTCCAGGCGCTCTACGACATTGATCTGCAGATCCGCAGCGGGATGATCACCTCGCTCATCGGGCCCTCGGGCTGCGGAAAGTCCACCTTCCTGCGCTGCGTGAACCGCATCAATGAGCGGCTCGGCTACGTGCGAACGACCGGCAGCGTCGAGGTGATGGGCCACGACATCTACGCGCCGAGCGTGGAGCTGCTCCAGGTCCGCAAGCAGATCGGGATGGTCTTCCAGCGCCCCAACCCCCTGCCCCTGTCCATCCGCGACAACGTGCTCTTCGGCTACCGGCTCCACGAGCCCGGCCACAAGTCCATGAGCAAGTCCGAGCTGGACGGCATCGTGGAGAAGGCGCTGCGCAAGGTGCTGCTCTGGGACGGGGTCAAGGACCGCCTGGGCAGCGCCGCCATCTCCCTGTCACTCGAAGAGCAGCAGAAGCTCTGCATCGCGCGGCTGCTGCCGGTCAAGCCGGCGGTGCTGTTGATGGACGAGCCCTGCTCGGCCCTCGACCCCGCGGGCACCGAGGCCGTGGAGGAGCTCATCTGGGAGCTGCGCGGGGAGTACACCATCCTCATCGTGACGCACAACATGGCCCAGGCGCGCCGGGCCAGCGAAGAGTGCATCTTCATGCTGATGGGCAAGGTCATCGAGCACACGCCGACAGGCGAGATGTTCGTGACGCCCGCCCACAGAGAGACCGCCGACTACATCGAAGGACGGTACGGATGAGCCCGCCAACACCCGCTGGTACTGCAACAATTTGCGGCGTTGCGAACACATCTGGCACGTCCCAAGAATGGCACTCGGAGGTAGTTCATGGCCCAGAACGACCGTAGTGATCAGAGCAGTCGGAGAACCCTCCGTCGCCAGATGGTAAACGTCGCCGATCGCGTCGAGTACGCGATCCGTTTCGCCGTGCACGCGCTCCTGGTGGGCGACCGACGGCTGGCGGACGAGATCGCGCTGGAGTGTGCGGACATCGCCCTGGAGCTGGCCGCGCTGGAGCTTCACTACTCGCGCCTGGTGAACCAGCCGGAGTTCGCGGCCTCAGCGCTCCGACTGCTCACAGCGCTCGGCAGCGCCCGGGCCCAGGCTCACCACATCGCTCAAGAGGTTCCGCTCTCCAGCGCGCCGCCGCCGTCGGTCGCGCGGGAGCTGGAGCTGCTGACGGAGCAGAGCCGCCTCCTGATGGGCCAGGCCATCCGCACCTGGAGCGACGGAGACACGGCGCGGGCCCGAGACACTCTGGCGGCGGCCCGCGAAGTCGACATCGCTCTGAGCGCCGCCTCACAGGAGCTCCTGGAGCGGGGCGTCCACGGAGTTCCGCCCACGCCACCCACCCGCTCGCTGGTGGTGGCCCTCTTCAAGACGCTGAGCAAGATCGGCGACAACGCCAGGCGATTCTGTGAGGAGACCATCGACGCGACCTCCCGCGCGACCCTCCGCACGAGCGCGATAGTCCCGAGAGCATGACCCCCCCAAAATACCCCCTGATTTCAAGGGTGTATTCCTCTGCCCGAGCCCGACACTCGCCGTAACACAACCGCAACAATTCGCGGCGTTGTCGGGTCTTTTCGGCACCCATACAGTTGCTTCTCCACAGGAGCCCAGCCATGCCTACCAGTCCTTTTGCCAACCTGTTCGGCCGCTCTCCCTTCCGCGGCATGCAAGAACACATGCGGGTCGTCGCGAAGTGTGCGCGCCAGGTGACGCCGCTCGTCGATGCGCTCTGCGCGGACGACAAGCCAGCGCTCCAGGCCGCCGCCAAGCGGATCTTCGAGCTGGAAGAGGAGGCGGACAAGGTCAAGCACGGCATCCGCGCTGGCCTCCCCCGCAGCCTGTTCATGCCCGTTGACCGCCGCGACCTCCTGGAGATCCTGCACTCTCAGGACGCCATCGCGGACACCGCCCAGGACATCGCCGGCATCTTCCTCGAGCGGGACATGAGTCTGCCGGACGAGTTCGACGCGCCCCTGAAGGCGCTGGTCGTCGCCTGCATCGAGGTCGTCGATGAGGCCACCCAGGTCATCGAGCGCCTCGACGAGCTGCTCGAGGTCGGCTTCCGCGGCCGCCAGGCCGCGGAGGTCGAGGTCATGCTCGAAGCCCTGAACCTCTCGGAGGACAGGACGGACGAGCTGGGCATCGCCCTGACCCGCATGCTCTTCGCCCACGAGGACGAGCTCAAGCCCGTCTCCGTCATGCTCTGGTACCGCATCATCGAATGGATCGGCGACCTGGCGGATCACGCCGAGAAGGTCGGCAACCGCCTCCGGCTCATCATCGCCAACTGAGCCCTGACCTCCGCTTCCGCAACCGCACCACCACTTCATCGCATCTCACGGAGACACCGTGGAAATCATCGCTCAACACGGGACCATCTTCATAGGTCTCGCTGTCGTCTTCGGCCTCTTCATGACCTGGGGCATCGGCGCTAACGACGTCGCCAACGCCATGGGCACGTCGGTCGGCTCCAAGGCCATCACCGTCAAGCAGGCCATCATCATCGCCGCGATCTTCGAGTTCGCCGGCGCCTTCCTCGCCGGCGGGCACGTCACCAAGACCATCCGCAAGGGCATCATCGATCCCTCGAGCATCGCCAACGAACCACAGCTGCTGATCTACGGAATGCTCTCCGCCCTGCTCGCCGCGGGGCTGTGGCTGGCCCTCGCCTCCTTCAAGGGCTGGCCCGTCTCCACGACCCACTCCATCATCGGCGCCATCGTCGGCTTCACCATGGCCGGCATCTCCGTCGACGCGGTGAACTGGGCGAAGATCAGCCAGATTGTGCTGAGCTGGGTCGTCTCGCCGGTGGTCGGCGGCACCTTCTCCATGCTCCTCATGCTGAGCGTGCGCCGCTTCGTGCTGGACACCGAGAAGCCCTTTGAGGCCGCCAAGCGCATGGGCCCGCTCTACCTGTGGCTCGTCGGCTTCCTCATCTCGCTCGTGACCCTCTTCAAGGGTCTCAAGCACCTGGACATCGAGCTCACCGCTACCATGAGCTTCGTGGCCGCCGCCGTCTTCGGCGTCATCGTCGCCACGATCGGCGCGGTCCTCATCAAGCGCATCAAGGCCGACGCCGAGATGGACAAGGAGTTCCAGTTCGCGAGCGTTGAGAAGGTGTTCGCGCCGATGATGATCTTCACGGCCTGCTCCATGGCCTTCGCCCACGGCTCCAACGACGTCGCCAACGGCATCGGCCCCCTGGCCGCCGTCGTCGCCATCGTCGACTCCGGCGGTCAGATGGGCCAGCAGGCGAGCCTGCCCAACTGGATCCTCGTCCTGGGTGGTACCGGTATCGTCATCGGTCTCGCGACCCTCGGCTACCGGGTCATGAAGACCATCGGCACCAAGATCACCGAGCTGACCCCCACCCGCGGCTTCTGCGCCGAGCTCGCCGCCGCCGCGACGGTGGTGCTCGCCTCCCGCACCGGTCTCCCGGTCTCCACCACCCACGTGGCGGTGGGCGCGGTCATCGGCGTGGGCATGGCCCGCGGCGTCGGCGCCATCGATCTGCGCGTCATCGGCGGCATCGTCCTCTCCTGGATCGTGACCCTCCCGGTGGGCGGCGTACTCGCGGCGTTCTTCTTCTTCACGCTCAAGGGCATCTTCGGTTAGTCCGGTCAACACAGTCACGCTGAGAAGAACTACGCCTCCCAAATCCCATGAGCGGCCCTCTCTCTTCAGCCGACTGTTGGGGCTTATCTACGGCCCCACAGAGAGCGTGACCCCAGCCGCAGGCGAGCGCCTGCGGCTCTCGGGTCAGTCGCTGCGAGTGCCCGCCGACGGCGCGAGCTACGCCGTCGAGTTGGGCAGCGAGCGCTTGCTGTTCTGCCCTGAGCAGCGCCTGGATGGGGAGACCGCCGACGGTCTCCCCATCCTCGTCTTCAACCCTGAGCGGGCTGCTCGCGGCATCCCGCACAGGCTCCGGCTGGCGCCGGGTGAGCAGCTCCGCCTGAGCTACCAGTCTCCCGGCCATCGCCTCCTCTTCGACGCCCCCCGAGAGGCGTTCAGGCGTGACCTTCAGGTGCGCTACGACGGCGACACCCTCACCTTCCGCGACCCGATCCCCGAGCTCGGCACCCACCTCACCCGCCTCGACGACGACGGCGGGCTGCTGGAGCGCCGACAGGCCTCGCTCCGCCTGATCGCGGACGCCTACGGCGGCCCCGTGAAGCGGCTGCTGCCAGCCGAGGCCCTCGACACCCTCCAGCGGGTCAACGTCCTGATGCGGACCGAGCGCTTCCGGAGCCCGGATCGCCTGGACAACCCGGGCGCGCTCCTGAAGCTGCCGCCTGAAGTGACCCCGATCCTCGTCGCGGATCTACACGGGAAGGTCGACAATCTGCTCCGCATCCTGAGCGCCAACGGCTACGTCGAGGCCATGGCCCGCGGCGACGCCGCCATGATCCTCCTCGGCGACGCCGTGCACCCGGAGGAGCCGACCGAGCTCATGGAGATGGACAGCTCCATCCTCATCATGGATCTGATCTTCAAGCTCAAGCTGCGCTTCCCCGAGCGCTTCTTCTTCCTGATCGGGAACCACGACAGCTACTCGGCGGAGGTGATGAAGGGCGGCGTGCCGCAGGGGCTGCTCTGGCGACAGGCGATCACCCGCGCGCGGGGAGAGACCTACCGCGACGCGCTCCAGAGCTTCTACCAGTCGACCGCCCTCGTCGCCTACTCCGAGGCCTTCATCGCCTGCCACGCCTCCCCGCCCCGGGGCAGCTACACCCGCGAGAGCCTGATCGCGGCGCGCCAGGAGCCCAACCGGGTCCACCAGATCACCTGGGACCGCGCCCGGACGCCCGGCTTCCCGGACGGCTACAGCAAGGGGGATGTCCGCCAGCTCCGCCGCGCCCTGAAGGTCGACAAGGAGACGCCGCTCTTGCTGGGGCACTACCCCCGCAGCCGCGATCGCACGGTCTGGATGCACGCCGATCACATCCCCAACCACCACATCTTCTACAGCGCCATGAACAGTGACGTGAGCGTCTTTACCCAGGTCGGCGACGAGATGGTCCCCCAGACCTACCCGGTCGAGCCGGTCGGGCGCTGGCTCAACGAGCAGGGCTGGCTCAAGGCGTAGCCGCTCAGGGTTCGTCAGCGCGCTCTGACGGCACGACCCGCAGCGGCGGGCCGCCCAGCGACGTGCGGACGTGCACCTGCATGCCCCGGCGCTGAAAGTGCTCGGCGAGCTGGGTGTAGGCCTCGACCTGGCGGCTCACCTGCGACAGGGTGACCGCCCGATCGACGAGATGTGAGCCCCGCTTCGCCCGGGACTGGCGGAGCTCGTAGATGGTCTCCGCCGGCAGGAGCTGGATGTCGAAGATCAGCCGCCGCCGCCAGTCGCTCTGGAAGAACCAGCGCCGCTCCGGCGGGAGCAGAACCCGGCTCAGATCAATCGGCGCCATATCGGCCAGCCACTCCGGCTCGAAGAGGGCCATGCTCTCGCCGCCGCCCACTATCGGGAAGCCCAGGTGCACCTCGCGGGGCCGAAAGGTCAGCTGCGGGCTCCGCCACCAGCGGCTCGCGAGGTCGAGGTAGCCCTCCTCCGGCCAGCCGCGCAGCTTCCCCACGAGCGACGTCTTCCCCGCCCCCGGCGGACCCACGAACAGCAGCTGGCGGAAGGCAGTGCCCTCCGGGAACTGCACGCCGCGGATCTCCGTCAGGTCTGGGAAGGGCTCGGTGTGGAACGCCATAGGATCAGCCCATCGCTCCCTTGATGGCCCAGAAGAAGAGCACCCCGAAGAGCCCGCTCATGGGCAGGGTGATCGCCCAATAGAGGAACATCCCGCCCAGCACCCGCAGGTCCATGGCGCCGATGCCCCGGGCCATGCCCACCCCGATGATCGCGCCGACGACGACGTGGGTGGTGGAGACCGGCAGCCCGGCCTTGCTGGCTAGGACGACGGTGAGCGCCGCCCCGAGGGTGGCGCAGAAGCCGCGGGTGGGGGTCAGCGCGGTGATCTTCGAGCCCAGGGTGACGATCACCCGGGCGCCGTAGGTGAGGATGCCCGAGACGATGCCGAGGCCGCCCAGGGCGAGGAGCCAGCCGGGCACCACCGAGCTCTGCAGCACCTCGCCGGAGCCGACCACCCCGAGCACCGCCGCCACGGGCCCCACCCCATTGGCGACGTCGTTGGAGCCGTGGGCGAAGGCCATGGCGCAGGCCGTGAAGACCATCATGGGCGCGAACACCTTCTCAACGCTCGCGAACTGAAAGTCCCGATCCCGCTCCTCGGGGGCCTCGAGGTCGCCTGTCAGCGCGCGCCCCACGCCAGCGAGGACCAGCCCCACCGCGCCCGCGATGAGGGCGCTGCCGCCGGGGCTGAGCGCGAGGCCGAGGTGGGCCAGGCCCTCGAAGAGGGTCACCAGCGTGACCGTGAAGCCGACGAGGAAGACGTACGCGGGGGCCCAGCGACGCGCGCTCGCCTGAGGCTCCGCCGCGTTCAGGATGAGGAGACGCACGCTGGCCATCAGCAGGTAGGCGAGCAGGCCGCCGAGCAGCGGTGAGATGATCCAGCCGGCGCCGATGCGTAGCAGGGTGTCCCAGCGGACCGCGTCGACGCCCAGTCCAGCGAGACCAAAGCCGGCGAGCCCGCCGATGATGGTGTGGGTGGTGGAGACCGGCCAGCCGCGCCTGGAGGCCAGCGCCAGCCAGAGGCCGCCGGCCAGCAGCGTCGCGATCATCCCGTAGACGAAGATCTCGGGCGTGCCCACCAGCGGCGCCGGGTCCAGGATCTCACTGCGCACGGTCTCGGTCACCCGCCCGCCGCCGAGGAAGGCGCCGAGGAACTCGAAGATCGCGGCGATGATGATCGCCCGACGGGGGCTCAGGGCGCCCGAGCCGACGGAGGTCCCCATGGCGTTGGCGACGTCGTTGGCGCCGATGCCCCAGGTCATGAACAGGCCGAAGGTCAGCGCGAGGCCAATCAGCAGCGGCCCAGACTCTGCGAACGCTTCCAACCGGGACCTCGCGACGCCCCGTCAGGGACTTCAAGCTCACAGCTCCACTATCTCTCCATCGACGCTGACGGGATAGAGTCTCAGCATGGCGACCAGTAAGTCCAAGAGCAAGTCCAAGCGCCCGGTGGTAGTCAGCCGACACGGTCGGTTCCCCTTCCAACGCGGCATCATCACAGCGACGCTGATCCAGCGCGGCCTGACCATGAACCAGGCCTTCCGCCTCTCGGGCAAGGTCCGGCACTGGGTAGACGATCGCCGCGAGGTGAACGCCTCCGAGATCGAGGCGCTCCTGGAGGAGTACCTCCGCGATGAGCCCCAGCTCGCGATGGAGCCGGAGCCGCCCGCGCCGACGACGACGATGCGGCGCCCGCTGATTCGTAGCGAGGCCGGGCTGCTGCCCTTCTCCCGGGGCATCCTCCTGCGGAGGCTCACCACCATCGGGCTGGATCTGGAGCCGGCCATCGCCGTCGCCGACGAGGTCACCGGCTGGCTCGGAGAGCTCGACGCGGACGAGATCTCGCTCGATCATCTCTCCGCATTCGTCGGGGATCAGCTCTCCGCCGCCTTCGGGGAGCCCCTCGCCCAGCGCCACCGCCTGCTCGGCTGGATCCGAAAGGCCGAGAAGCCGGTGATCCTGATGCTGGGCGGCGCCACCGGAACCGGCAAGTCGACGCTCGCGACCGATCTCGCCTTCCGGCTCGGCATCAACCGGGTGACCGGCACCGACATGATCCGGGAGACCCTGCGCACGGTGCTCTCCCGCGAGGTGGTCCCGGGCCTCCACGATCACTCCTTCCGCGGCGTGATCCAGGGCGGCCAGATGCTCTCCAACCCCCGGGAGCGCGTGCTCGCTGGCTTCCGGCAGCAGGCCGCCCAGGTCGCCGTGGGGATCCGCGCGGTGGTCGGCCGCGCCATCCAGGAGAACGCCCACCTGATCATCGAGGGCACCCACCTCCTGCCCCCCTTTACCCGCTACCTCCCCGCGGGCGCGGACGTACACATCGCCGGGCTGGTGCTCTCCATCCCCGACGAGCGCACCCACCGCGAGCGCTTCGCCCTCCGCGCCCGGCTCGCGCCGCACCGGCCCGCCGCGGCCTACCTGGAGGCCTTCCAGGCCGTGCGCTGGATCCATGACGATCTCACACAGATGGCGGATGAATCCGATGTGCTGGTGCTCACGGACAGGCCCCTCGATCAGGCCCGCAGCGCGCTGGTCGGCTACTTGAGCGAGGCCCTGCCGGTGACCCAGCTGATCCCCGACGAGGAGACCGACGCGCCGCCGAGCCCCATCAGCGAGCCCACGCTCTTCCTCATCCTCGACGGCCTGCCCGACGAGCCCAACGCCGCGCTGGGCAACCAGACGCCTCTGCAGGCAGCCAAGAGCCCGACGCTGCGCGCGCTCGCCGGCGTGGGCGCCCAGGGGCTCATCCAGACCGGCCCCGACAACGGCAAGATCGCGGCTGGGACCGGAGACGGTCTGCTGGCGCTGCTCTCGGAGCGCTCCACGGAGCTGGACATCGGCCGCGGCCTGCTGGAGGCGCTGGGCCAGGGAATCCACCTGCCCCAGGAGGGGGTGGTCATCCGCGGCAACCTCGCGACCGTCGAGCCCGACGGTCAGCTCATCGACCGCAGGGCCGGGCGGATCCGAGAGGGCCAGGAGGATCTGCTGCGAGCCCTCTCGGACGTGCCGCTGGGCGGCGGCATCCGCGGCTCCATCCACGCCGGCCACGAGCACCGGGTCGTGGTGCTCCTCCAAGGCGAGGGCCTCTCCAGCGAGGTGAGCGACACCGATCCCAGCAGGCGGGCCGTGGTCAGTCGCCGGCTGACAGCCTCCCCCACCGACAAGAGCAAGGACGCCGCCCGCACGGCGCGGGCGCTGAACAAGCTCCTGGAGATCGCCCACAAGCACCTGGTCTCCCACCCCCACAACGAAGCCCGCAGCGCCCGCGGTCTGCACCCCGCCAACTGCATCATCACCCGCGGCGCGGCGACGCTGAACGTGCGGCCCGCGGGGCGTCCCGAGGAGATCGGCGCCGTGGTGTCCGGCTGCAGCACCGCCATGGGGGTCGCCCGGCTGCTGGGCTTCCAGACGGCCACCTCCCGCGAGATGACGGGCAACCTGGACACCGACCTCGGTCAGAAGCTCTCGACCGCCGGTGAGCTGCTGAAGCAGCACGATCTCGTCGTGATCCACATCAAGGGCACCGACATCGCCGCCCACGATCGGCGCCCGCTGGCCAAGCGGGACTTCATCGAGCGCATCGACAAGGCCCTCGGCCGCTTCCTGAAGAAGCGCGAGGGGCTGCGGGTGGTGATCTCAGCGGACCACCCCACCTCCTCCCGCAGCGGCGACCACATGGCCGAGCCCGTGCCGGTGCTGATCGCGACCTGGGAGGGCCGCACCGAGGACGCCGACTTCGACGAGGAGAGCGCCCGGGCCGGCGTGCTGGGCATGCTGGAGCCCGGGGATCTGCTGGAGCTGCTGCGCGAGGGCTGAGCGCCGCCCGCTGAGCGCTCAGATGTAGTAGAGCAGCAGGTAGCCGCCCAGCAGGATGGCGGCCCACAGCGCGATGCTGCCGGTGGGCCAGGTGCGGGCCATCACGCCCTGCGGGCCGCCCACCCGGTAGACCCGATCGAAGAGCCTGCCGCCGAAGTAGCGGATCCGGGACTCGGCCGTGCCGCGGATCCAGCCGCCGATCCGGTTCAGCTCACCGGTGATGGTGGGCAGCAGCCGCCGGTAGACCCAGTCGAAGTCCAGGTTCAGCGACGGGATCTCCGCGGGGTACCAGCCCTTCCGCATCAGCACCGCGAAGCAGAGCAGCGCGCCCATCAGCAGCTGCATCTGGGTGACCACGTGGGTCGCGTCGTAGGCGCTGTAGGGCTCCAGCACGTTCGGCAGCAGCTGGTAGAGCGGATCCGGGTACACGCCGATGAAGACGCAGAGGAAGGCCGCGATGCCCATGGCGCCCAGCATGTTCCAGGGCGCCTCCCTGGGCCGCTTGCCCGAGTCGTGGGCGAAGAAGGCGAAGAAGGGGATCTTGATGCCCGAGTGCTCCATCACGCCCGCGCTGGCGAAGGTGAGGATCAGGAAGGCCCAGGTGAAGTGGCCCTCGGCGACGGCGGTGACCGTCATGGACTTCGTGGTGAAGCCGCTCATCAGGGGGAAGGCCGAGATGGACATCGCGCCGATGATGCAGAAGAGCGTCGTCCAGGGCATCGACTTGTAGAGCCCGCCGAGCTCGCTCGCCTTGGTGGTGCCGACCCGGAAGAGGACCGCGCCCATGGCCATGAAGAGCAGGCCCTTGTAGATGATGTGGGCGAAGGCGTGGGCAGCGGCGCCGTTGATGGCGAGCTGGGTGCCGACGCCGACGCCGACGACCATGAAGCCGAGCTGGTTGTTCAGGCTGTAGGCCAGCACCTTGCGCAGGTCGTTCTCGATGACCGCGAAGAAGATGGGGAAGACCGTCATCACGCAGCCGACGACGATGAGCGCCTCGGTGCCGGCGAAGGACCGGCAGAGGGCGTAGATGGCCAGCTTGGTGGTGAAGGCGCTCAGGAAGACCGTGCCGGTCGCCGTGGCCTTGGGGTAGCCGTCCTGCAGCCAGTTGTGCAGCAGCGGGAAGGCGGCCTTGATGCCGAAGGCCAGCAGGATGAGCTGGGGGCCGAGCTTGTAGTCGCGCCAGTCGAGCCCGGTGGCCCACTCGTCGACGCCGAGCAGGGCCTCCTTGCTGAACTCCAGGCTGCCGCCGGCCTCGACGTGCACCAGCACGCCCATCAGCAGGATGACGCCGCTGGCGACCTGGAGGATGAGGTAGCGCAGGCCCGTGCGGTAGATGCCGGTCTTCATCGCGTCCAGGCGGGTCGCGCGATCCCCGTCCGAGAGCTTCTCGGAGAAGGACTCGTGGGTCTCCTGGGTCTCCTCGATCTCGAAGATGTTGGCCCAGATCAGGAACACCGACGCGACGGCGGTGACCTCCCAGGAGAAGAACAGGCTGACGAAGTCGCCGGCGAAGGCCGCGGCGATGGCCGCGCCCGCGTAGATGAGCCCCGAGAGGTGCTGCAGCGGATCGCGGACGTGGGCGGCGTAGAGCGCGCTCAGGAACGCGGCGAGGTGGAACACCCAGCCGAAGATGAGCGAGAGCCGGTCGACCCGCGTCGGCGTGATGGTGAAGTCGAAGAGCGACACCGTCACCACATGATCCGCGGGCAGCGAGAGCATGTGCAGGAAGCTCAGGATCGGCAGCGTCAGGATCAGCGGGATGAGCGCCTTGCCCGAGCGATCGAGCTTCGAGACGAGCGGCACCAGCAGCGCGCCCAGCATGAGCGGGGTGCCCGGCGGCAGCATCTGCAGCAGATCAGCCATGCGCGCTGTCCTCCTGCTCCCCGCTCGGGGGCTTCCCGCCGGGGGTGGGCTCGCGCTCGGGGGCGTAGTAGTCCTCGTCGCGCATCAGGAACGTCCGCAGGTTGGTGCCCACGAAGACCACGAAGGCGAAGACGGCGAACCCGTAGAAGAAGTGGAAGCCGATCCAGTTCTCGAAGTCGAAGTGACCGTGCTTGTGGTAGCCGAGGTCCGCCAGGACCAGCGCCGCGCAGGTGCCGCAGAGGACGTAGAACATGCGATCGATGTTCTTCTTGTCATCGAGCCAGCGCTTTGGCTCGCTGCTCCCCACCCGCCCCACATTTTCTTTGGTCTGGTCCACAGAAAACCTCAGCCGGTGATTGGGAGCAAGAGGGCGTAGATGTCCTCTGCGTAGAAGAACAGCGCGATGCAGCCCAGGGCGGTGAGCGACAGCGGCACCAGGCAGGCGGTCGGCGCCAGGTCGAAGGGCAGCTTGTGCACGCTGCCCCCGTGATGTTCACCGTGATGTTCATCGTGATGATCATCGTGACCGGCCGCGGCGGGCGCCATGAAGAAGGCCCGGGCGACCACCGGCATCAGGTAGCCGATGGAGAAGAGGGAGCTGGCCATCAGGGTCGCGACCAGCGGGAGCTGGTGGGCCTCCGCCGCGCCCAGCGCCAGGTACCACTTGCTCCATGAGCCGCCCATCGGGGGCAGGCCGATGATGCAGATGCTGCCGATGAAGAAGGCGAACATGGTCACCGGCATCTGCCGACCCAGCCCGTCCATCTCGGAGATGTTCTTCTTGTGGGCGCCGACCATGATGGCCCCGGCGCAGAAGAAGAGGGTGATCTTGCCCATGGCGTGCATGGCGATGTGCATGCCGCCGCCGATGACACCCATGGCGGTCGCCGTGCACGCGCCCAGGATGATGTAGGAGAGCTGGGAGATGGTGGAGTACGCCAGCCGGGCCTTCAGGTTGTCCAGCTGCAGCGCCACCACGGATGAGGCGAGGATGGTGAAGGCCGCGGCGTAGCCGACCCAGATGCTCGCGCCGGTGGTCGCCAGCAGGTCGATGCCGAAGAGGTAGACCGTCACCTTCAGGATGGTGAACACGCCGGCCTTCACGACGGCCACCGCGTGCAGCAGCGCCGACACCGGGGTGGGCGCCACCATGGCGTTGGGCAGCCAGCGGTGGAAGGGCATGAGCGCGGCCTTGCCGGTGCCGAACATGAACAGCCCGACCAGCACGGGCAGCAGCGCCTCGGGCATGGCGCCCGCCGCGATCGGGCCCGCGAGCACGCCGCCGGGGGTGAACTCGGTGGTGCCAGCGATCTGGTGCACCCACACGGTGCCGAAGAGCAGCATCCCCACGGAGGTGGAGAACAGGATGCCCAGGTAGATCCGACCCGAGCGCCGCGCCTCCTCCGTCCCCGAGTGGGTGACCAGGGGGTAGGTCGAGAGGGTCAGGAACTCGTAGAAGATGAACAGGGTGAACATGTTCCGGGACCAGGCGACGCCCAGCGCCCCGAAGATGGCCAGCCCGAAGCAGGTGAAGAACCGGGTCTGGTTCTCCTCCGCGTGGCCGCGCATGTAGCCCACGGCGTAGATGGTCGTCAGGATCCAGAGCCCGCTGGCGACCATGGCGAACAGCAGCCCCAGCGGCTCGATCTCGAAGGCGAGCGTGATGCCGGGCAGCAGCTCGACGACCTCGAAGCCCGGGGCGACGCCTGCGGTCACCACCTTGTAGAGCCCCGCGACGAGCGAGAAGGTCACCGCGGCGATGAACACCATGGAGCCGTCGCGGGCGTTGGGGGAGCGGTCCCCGATGAGCACCACGAGCACCGACGCGAGCAGCGGCAGCGCCATGGCCAGCATCATGGCGGCGGTCGCGGACACTTACATCCCCCCGATGAGGTGCTCGGCCGCCTGCTGGGCGACGCCGACCGTGGTGTCGGTGATGATGCCGAACAGGATGGTCCCGCCGATCATCAGCCAGGTAGGCGCGAGCAGGGTGAGCGGCGCCTCGGTCGCCTCGGCCGCGCGGCCGGTGGGCTCGCCGAAGTAGAGGGCCTCGACGACCCGCCAGACATAGACAACGGCCAGCAGGCTGCTCATGAGCGCGGCCAGCGCCACGGGCCACAGCCCCAGCTCCAGCGCGCCCAGGATGAGGTACCACTTGCTGACGAAGCCCACGGTGAGCGGCACGCCGATGAGGCTCAGGCCGCCGAAGACGAAGGCCAGCATGGTGAAGGGCATGCGCTTGCCGAGCCCCCGCATGTCCTCGATGTTGGAGGAGCCGATGCGGTAGATGATGCAGCCCACCACCATGAACAGCCCGCCCTTCATCAGAGCGTGGTTGAACAGGTGCACGATGCCGCCGGTCAGGCCGGTGACCGTGCCGTAGCTCAGGCCCAGCACCATGTACCCGATCTGGGCCACGCTGGAGTAGGCGAGCAGCCGCTTCACGTCCTTCTGGAAGATGGCGACCACGCTGCCGGCGTAGATGGCGAGCAGGGCGAAGAACATCAGCGCCTTGTCCAGGGACATGGCGTCGAAGACGAGCGCCGCGCCGAACAGGGTGCAGATGACCCGCGCCAGCACGTAGAAGGAGACCTTGGTGGCCGTCGCCGCGAGGAAGGCGGTGACCACCGTGGGGGCGTAGGTGTAGGCGTTGGGCAGCCAGACGTGCAGGGGGAAGAGCGCCAGCTTGATGCTGACCCCCACCGTCAGGAAGGCCAGCGCGGCCCGGATGGTGGTCGTGTGGGTGACGGCGGGCAGGCGCTCGGCGAGGTCCGCCATGTTGAGCGTGCCGGTCATCTGGTACATCAGGCCGATGCCCAGCAGGATGAACGTGCCGCCGATGGTGCCCATCACCAGGTACTGATAGGCGCTGGTGAGCGCCCGGGGCTTGCGGCCCATGGCGATGAGCGCGTAGGCCGAGAGGCTGGAGATCTCGAGGAAGACGAAGACGTTGAAGGCGTCACCGGTGATGGCGATGCCCATCAGGCCGGCGCCGCAGAGCATCATCATCGCGTAGATGAGGTGATGCCGGTCGTCGTCGACCTCGCTCGTCAGGCTGCGCGGAGCGTAGAGGGTGACCACTGCGCCCACCAGGGCCACGATCAGGATCACGTAGGCGTTGGCGGGGTCGATCCGGTACTCGATGCCCCACGGCGCCGCCCAGCCGCCCAGCGAGTAGACGATCTCGCCGCTCTCGCGCACCGTGTTCAGGTTGGTCAGCGCCAGCCAGAGGGTGCCGAGGTTGATCACAGCGGCGAAGAGCCAGCTGTAGATGCGGTGACCGATCAGCGCGCAGATGGGCGCGGCGAAGAGCGGCACGATGATCTGGAGCGCGGGGAGGTGCTGGCTCATCCAGGCTCCTCATCGGCGTCCTGGAGCGCCTGGATTTCTTCGTCCTCGATGGTCCCGTAGGCCTCGTTGATGCGAACGATGAGCGCCAACGCGACGGACGTGGTCGCCACGCCGACGACGATGGCGGTGAGCATCAGGACGTGCGGCAGCGGGTTGGAGAAGACCAGATCCTGTCCCTCCACGGTGATGGGGGCCGTGCCGCCGCGCAGCTTGCCCATGGTCACGTACAGGATGAGCACCGACGCCTGGAAGATGTTCAGGCCGATGACCTTCTTCACGAGGTTGTCGTGAACGATGACCGTGTAGAGCCCGATCATCATCAGGATGATCACGATCCAGTAGGGGTAGTGCGCCAGGGTCATTGGCCGCCCTCCTCCGACTCTTCCCGGTCGCGCATGGCGACGTGGGCCCGGTCGGCGAAGGCGTAGAAGATGGTCAGCATGGCGGCGGTGACGGTGATGCCCACCCCGCCCTCCACGAGGAGGATGCCCAGGTGCTGTCCGTGGACCGCGTCGTGGTGGTCCAGCACGCCGTAGTCCAGGTAGACGCCGCCCATGAGCAGGGTGGCGATGCCGACCCCCGCGTAGAGCAGCACGCCCAGCGACAGGAAGACCCGCACCGCGGCCTCGGGCAGCACGGCCCGCGCGGCGTCCAGCCCGAAGATGAGCGCGTAGAGCACGACGGCCGCGGCCAGGATGACGCCGGCCTGGAAGCCGCCGCCCGGCCCGTAGTCGCCGTGGAACTGGACGTAGAACGCCAGCAGCATGATGAGGGGGATCAGCGCCTTGGCGGCGATCCGCAGGATGATGTGGCGCTTCACTTCGCCACCTCCTGTCCGTCGGTCGAGCCCGGCGCGCGCTTGCGGCGGCGCCTGCGGCGGCGGCTGCCCAGGATCATCAGCACGGCGGTGGCGCCGGTGAAGATGACCGTGGTCTCGCCGAGGGTGTCGTAGCCGCGGTAGCTCGCGAGCACGGTGGTGACGAGGTTGGGGACGCCGACCGCCAGCGGCTCTCCGTCCACCACGCGCGGCACCGCGTCGGCGATGAACTCCGGCGAGGTCCGCAGGTGAATCGGGGCGTCGTGATCGCCGTAGTCCGGCATGTCGATGGTGGCGTAGAAGAGCGCCCCCCCCGTCAGCAGCACGACCAGGAGGCCCCTGGCGGGCCGGCGCTTGGACACCGTCTCGACGGTCTGGTTGACCAGCGCGAGGGTGCTGAGCACCAGCACGGTGGAGATGCCCGCGCCCACCGCGGCCTCGGTGAAGGCCACGTCGACCGCGTCCATCAGGGTGAACCAGCCCGCGCTCAGCAGGCTGAAGATGCCCATCAGCATGGTCGCGGCGAACAGGTCGGTGTTGCGCTCGACCGCGAGCGCGAGCGCCACCAGGAAGGCCATCAGGACGACGATAATGACTTCAATCACGTCGCCTCCACATCGGCTGTGCTGGCTGTGTCGGCTGTGCCGGCTGTGCCGGCTGTGTCGGAGCCGGCCGGCATCCAGGGTCGCAGCCCGTTGCTCCAGGCGGCCTTGGCCAGCGCGTGGCTGCTGGTGGGGCTGGTGATCAGCATGAAGGCCAGGATCATCATCAGCTTGAAGAGGTTGATGGACACGCCGGACTGGAACATCAGCCCCACCAGCACCAGGATGGCGCCGAGGGTGTCCGTCACGCCGGCGGCGTGGCCCCGGGTGTAGAAGTCCGGCAGGCGGTTGATGCCGACGGCGCCCACCAGACAGAAGAACGATCCGCCCACCAGGCAGATCCAGCTCACGATGTCGATCGCAGCGTCCATCAGGGCACCCACGGCCTGTCCTCGCCGGAGCCGAGGTCGGAGTAGTGGAAGTACTTGAGCACCGCGATGGTCCCGATGAAGTTCATCAGGGCGTAGACCAGCGCCAGGTCCAGGAAGTCCGGTCGGCCCGCGAGGTAGCCCGCGACCGCGATGAGCAGCACCGTCTTGGTGCCGAACATGTTGACCGCGAGGATGCGATCAAAGACCGTGGGGCCCGCGACGGCGCGAAAGAGCGCCAGGCTCATGGTCACGAGGATCGCGACGCTGGTGACCGCGAACATCACGCGCCCCCCTCCAGCTTCAGGCAGCGGCGATCCATCTCACCGCTGGCGACGCCCTCGGCGCCCTCCTTGGAGAGGGCGTGCACCGTCAGGTTCTCGTTGTTCTCGTCGAAGTAGAGCGAGATGGTCCCCGGCGTCAGGGTGATCGAGTTGGCGTAGAGCACCTTGCCCAGGTCCGTCTTCTGGCTGACCTTGACGGTGATGAGCGTGGGGCTGATGTCCAGCGTGGGGCTCAAAACCCGCTTCGTTACGTCGAGATTGGCGACGACGATCTCCTTGAACAGCCACGGCAGGTACGCGAGGTACCGGTGCGCGTTGAAGTGCGGCTGTCCCTCATCGTCCAGCACCTTCATGCGCTGGCTGAGCCAGACGGTGAAGACGCAGGAGGCGATCCCGAAGCCGAGGAGCATGGGATGGAAGTGGTGAGTCCCCGGCGTCGACAGGCCGCTCCAGAGCAGCCAGACGACGAGGAGTATGACTCCGCTGGTTACGGCGTGTACCACCTTGTTCTCTGCTCTCCCGTTACGGCGAGTCGCCTGCTAACGCAGCTTCGCGATCCTCGCCTCCCCGGAGTACTGTCGGCACACCTCTGAGAACCCTGTAGTCGGAATCGCTCAGGGCCCCGGGTTCAGAGCCCTCCGCCGAGCAGCAGGTAGGCAGCGCCGGCGTCCGTGCTGGCGCTGTCGTTGCCGTGGGCGCCCATCAAGAGGTCGTCGAGCCCGTCGCCGTCGACGTCGCCCGCCCCCACGACCGCGTAGCCCGCCTGATCCGAGTCGGACTCGCCCACGAGGGTCACGTCCGCCCGGGAGAGGCTCACGGTGCCGCTGACCGAGCTCAGGAAGAGGTAGCCCGCGCCGCCGTGCGCCTTGCGGCTGCTCTGGCGGTAGGCGCCCACAACGAAGTCCGCCGATCCGTCACCGTCGACGTCGCCCGCGGCGCCCACCGAGCAGCCAGCGTGATCGCCCGCGAGCTCGCCGATCAGCTTGGCGTCGGCCGCCCCCAGGTCCACGTCGCCGCTCACCGGGCCGCGCACGAGGTAGGCGGCCCCGGCGTCCGCGCCCCCGGAGTCCTCCTCGAACGCCCCGATCAGCAGGTCCGGGTAGCCGTCGCCGTCGACGTCGCCGGCGCCCGCCACCGCGTAGCCGGCGTAGTCACCCGCGGCCTCGCCCAGCAGCCTGGCCTCCGCCGCGCTCAGATCCAGATCCCCGCTGACGTCGCCCGAGACGAGGTAGGCCGCGCCCGCGTTGGTGGAGACGTAGCTCTCGTAGGGCGCCCCGATGATGACGTCGTCGAGGCCATCCCCCGTGACGTCGCCCACGCCGTCCACCGAGTAGCCGGCCTGGGCGCCGCCGCTCTCGCCGACCAGCCGCGCCTCCGCCATCCCGAGGCTGCGATCGGCCACCGGCCCGAGCACCAGGTAGGCCGCGCCGCTGGACGAGGCCCCGATGCTCGCGCCGCGCGCGCCGATGAGCACGTCGTCGATGCCGTCGTCGTTGACGTCGCCCGCGCTGCTGACCGCGCTGCCGGCGTAGTCCGCGCTGCGCTCGCCGGTGAGCCTCACCTCGTCGAGCAGCGACACCTCGGAGGACAGCACCTTCTCGCCATAGACCACGTAGGCGGCCCCGGCGGCGGCGGCGGCGGCGTCCGACTGGTACGCGCCGATGATGAGATCATCAAAGCCGTCCCCGTCCACGTCCCCCGCGCCGTCCACGCTCCAGCCCGCCTGATCCCCGGCGACCTCACCGAGGATCTTCAGGTCGGCGAGGCCCAGGCTCTTGGCGCCAGCGGGCTCGCTCATGACGTAGACGCTGCCCGCGCTGGCGCCGGCCGCGTCCTCCCAGGGAGCGCCCACGGCGATCTCCGCCTTGCCGTCACCGTTCAGGTCGCCCACGCCGGCGACGCTCCAGCCCGCCCAGTCGTAGGAGGCCTCGCCGCTCAGCTTGACGTCGGCGGTCGTCAGCTCGATCTCCAGGCACTCCCGGTCCTCGCCGTCGCAGTCCTGATCGATGCCGTCGCCGCAGATCTCCGAGGCCTCGGGAGAGCGCTCCGGATCCGCGTCGTCGCAGTCCCGATCCTCGCCGGCGCCGTCGCCGTCCGCGTCCAGCTCACAGGCCCGCTCCAGCGCGGCGTAGCAGAGGCTCTCGCTCGCCGCCGCGCCGAGCTGGGGGCACTCGTAGCCGAGCGCCTCCACCCGCGCCGTGGTGTCCGGGCAGTCGTAGTTGAAGACGAAGAGCCAGCGCCGAGCCTGATCCGCGGCGTAGGGCGAGAGCCGGCTGGCCTCGCCCGCGGCGGACGGACGCACGGTGATCTCGGCTGGGCTGAGAGGTGCGTCGCATGCCGATAGCGAGGCGATCGAAGCGACGAAGGCAGCGCCGATTATGCGGCTCGACACGGGAGCCTCCAGGTGTTGAGCCCGGGGGATCGGATCCATGTCCCAAGAAATTTAGATCGCTTGTCCTTTGTTTTTACTCAGGAATCGTCAACCAGCCGGCGGCGAGGTCCACCTCATCAGGGGAGCAGGCCGTCAGCAGCGGGGCCGCGAGCCGGAAGACAGCGCCGATATCCGTCAGCGCAGTCGGCGCCTCCTCTCCCCAGCCCGGCGCCAGCGCGACCGGCTGCACGCCGGCCTCGATGGCGGCCTCGAGCGCGGCCTGACCGTCGCCCCGCGTCAGCCGCTCTGGCAGCCCCGGCGCGCCGAAGTAGAGCCGCATGGCCTCCAGCTCCTGTCGGGTGCGCTCCCCCGGGATGATGCCCACCACGCAGCCCGACGGGTAGCCCCCGTTCAGCCGCTCGACCGCGTCGGCGTCGGCGTACAGCACCGGCGACTCCACCTGTCGGGGGCGGGCCAGCTCGGGATCCACCGACGCGACAAACAGCACGCCCGCGGCGATGGGCTGCCGGTCAACGCCCCAGCGCCAGTCGTGCGGCGCCTCCAGGGTGAAGGGCTGGAGGTGGGTCACGGCGACGGCCGGCGCGGACTCGGTGGGCTCCGCGGCGAGCGCCGGGGAGGACGCGCCGATCAGCGAGAGCGTGAGCAGGTGGGTGATCATGGCAGCAGCTCCAGGTCGTCGATGCCTACCCGACCCCTCTCGGAGCCGAAGTCTTCACCGAAATCCAGCCGCACGGCGGCGAGCCGGGTCAGATCCGGCCCCGCGCCGTCGGCGCGGAAGTCGCTCAGGCGGAGGCGGATGGTGTTGAACTCGTTGGACCAGCCCGTCCCCCGACCCTCGCCGGAGCGCTGGTAGGGGCTGGTGACGCCGCCGTAGTGGGCGGTGGGGATGGTGGCCTCGATCCCGTCGGCGTCCACGAGGGTCACCGAGAAGCTCAGCGGCCCGTCCAGGTCCACCGTCTCCGGATGACGGGTGCCCTGGCAGACCCGCAGAGAGAGCCAGGTGTAGCCCGACGCGTCCTGGCGATCGGCCGGGACCGAGAACTCCGCGGCGGCGATCTCACCAGCGGTGAAGTCAAAGACCAGCCCCCGATCCTGATCGTCGCGATCCTCCGCCTGGGTCATGCCGTTCATGGGGTCCGAGTCCCGCCACTCCAGCCGGTCATCGCTGTCCTCCAGTCGATCCTCGAAGGGCGCGTTGGCGTCCACCGCGACGTCGCCGCCGGCGCTGCCCACGGTGACCTCGCTCTCGGACTGGAAGCTGTCGATCACCCCGTCCACCAGCGCGCGATCCATCTGGTACTGGTTGGCCATCACGGCCTCGGCGCTGACGCCGATCGGCTTCAGGTCGTCGTACATGCGGGAGAAGTACTCCAGCAGGTGCCCGCGATCGTGGATGTAGGCGCCCAGCAGCGCGAGGTAGTACCGGCTGGCGATGGCCTGGGTCGCCTCCCGGCCGATCTGCGAGGGGCCGGTCGCGTCGTCGAAGCCGCAGCAGTTGAACTCGTTGTGGCCGACGCCCTGGAGGTAGTTGACCTGCGCCGGGCCGGTGGCCGCGCGGGCGATGCGGAAGAACTGGCACTGCTCGCAGTCCGGGGCGCCGTTGACGTCTCCGTCCGCCGCGCCAGCGATCAGGTGGTAGGGGGTGTCGTGGGGATTGGAGGCGTACGCCCCCTCGAACACCGTCGGCGCGATGGAGCTGATGAGGCCGATCTGATCGCCGCTGTAGAACGTGGGCGCGTACTCCCCGGTGACGATCTTGTCGTAGGCCCGCGCGACCCCCTCCCCGCCCCGACTGTGGCCGATCCAGGTGATGCGGGCCGGGTCCAGGTCCGCCGCCAGCGCGCCGCCGGCGATCGTGTCGAGGTTCTCCAGGAAGTAGTCGGTGTTGGTGAGCGTGGTGTCGCTCGCCGTGTCGATCCCCGGCCCGGTGTTGTTTGAGTGGCTCATCACCGCGTAGCCGTGGCTCGCCAGGTGCTCACCGAGCCAGTCGTACCAGGTGTAGTCGTGGCCGTTGCCGTGGCTGATGATCACCAGCGGGATGGGCGAGGCCGCCGCGGTGTCCTCCGGCCAGTAGAGGATCTGTCGCAGCCAGGGGCCGCCGGCGTAGGTCTCGCGGGCCACCTCGAAGGGCCCGGCCTCACCGAGGTCGCCGACCACAAAGAGCCCGGCCTCCAGCGCGCCCAGCCCGGGGCCGTCGTAGAGATCCCCGGGGCTCAGCGCGCCGTCCTGATCGAAGTCCAGGACGAGATCCCAGCCGTCGCCGAGCGGATCCGCTGGCGCGGGGGCGCTCTCCCAGAGGGTCAGGGGCCCGCCGTCCAGCACCTGCTCCGTCATCAGCGGATCGCCCAGCGTGGGATCGGCGGCCCAGTCCTCGGGCGCGCGGTGCGGCACGACGTAGAGGTCGAAGGCCGCCCCCGCCCTGTCCGGGAACCAGGCGGGGTCGAGGCCGATCTCGACCGGCTCGCCCTCATTGAAGGTCTCGACGGTCTGGAACCAGGGGAACTCCCCCAGCGCGTGCCCGCCCAGCCCGGCCAGGGGCGCGATGGTGAAGTCCGCGACCGGGTCGGCCGCGCCGCAGGCCTGATCCAGATCCGCGTCGTCGTTGGGCAGGTAGGTCGCGCTCAGCGCCCCCTCCCCCTCCGCGAGCCCGGCGACCATCAGGGTGACCGGCAGCTCCGCCGGCAGCAGACGGGCGGGCGCGGTCAGCCGCTGGCCGTCCTCGTCATACACGCCGATGCCGCCCTCGGCGCTCAGCTCGATGAGGCCGGGCAGCGCAGGGTCGGCGTCCACCACCACCGGGCGGAGGGCGTAGCGGCTCCAGCCCCAGTCAGCCTCCCCGGGCTCCGCGATGCGCACCAGGGAGACCGGCAGGTCTCCGGCGCCGGAGACGGTCAGCGTGACCTGACAGCTCGCGCAGCCCAGGTCCGGCAGGCAGACCCCGCTGGCGTCGCCCTTCGGGTCGCAGTCCTCCGTGCCGGCGATGTCGCCCGCGTCGTCGCAGGTGATGGCCTCGCGGGCGTCGCAGAGGAGCTGCCCGGGGGTGTCATCGCAGGCGTCGGGCGGCGGGGTCGTCGTCGGCTCCCCGGTGTCATCCGGGGAGGGCGTGGTCGTGGGCGCGCTGGTGTCATCGGGGACAGTCAGCTCTCCGGACTTGTCCTCGCAGGCGCTGAGCGCGAGCGCGAGGGAGAGGGAGAGGAGCAGCCAGGGGCGTGTGGGCAAGCGGGCCTCCGAGCGAGGCCTGGACCTTAGTAGATGAACACCGGGTCGCCCACCTCAACCTGCGCGAAGAGGGCCGCGATCTCATCGGTCTTCATCCGCATGCAGCCGTGGCTCGCGGCCTGGCCCACGCTCCAGGGCTTGTCCGTGCCGTGGAAGGCGTAGCCCTGGCCGATGTCGATCATGTGCTTGCCCAGCACATACTTGTAGCGGCGCTGGCTGCTGCTGACGGGCGGCTGGATGACCGCGCCGCCGGCCACGATGTTCGTGCCGGAGGCGTAGGCGGTGAACTCGCCGTCCTTCACCAGCCCCACGGAGCCGCCGCGCACCTCGACCGTGGAGCCGTCGCCGACCTCGTAGGCCTGCCCCTCGCTCACGGCGACCACCGGCAGGCCGGTGACGTGGGACTGCTCGGCGTAGTGCCAGTCGGGCGGGATCCAGACAGGCTCCTCCACCAGCCCCACGATCGACCGGCGGCCGCGGGGGGTGGAGAAGGGCCGCGCCCAGGCGCCGGCGTTGGGGTCGTTGCCCATGCCCACGGCTACGCCGGCCGTCATCTTCGCCTCGCCATCCACGAAGAGGGTGACCGCCCGATCCGCCAGCGACACCGAGAGCCAGCGCTCACCGACCGCGACGGGCTCGGCGGCGCTCGCTTCGAGGTCGTCGCGCTCGGCGTAGACCGCCTCCAGCGACGCCCGCGCCTCCAGCGACGCCTCGGCGCGGCGGGCTGACGCCTGATCGTTGGCGGCGGACAGCGCGCTCAGGGACTGCTCGGTCTGCCTCGCCTCCGCGGTGAGCCGGCTGGCCTGGGCGAAGGAGAGCGCCGCCAGGGCGACCGCCAGCAGCAGCGCGCGGTTGTTGATTCGCCGGAGGTCAGTAGACATGGAGGGTCATCCCCTCGACCAGCGAGGCCGAGAGCGCGGCCTGGTCCGCCTCCGACACCGGCAGCGCCGCCAGCGCCGCCGCCGCCAGCGAGCGGTCACCCGGGGTCGTGAGGCCGTGCTCAGGCGTCAGGGACATGACGCGCAGCGTGTGACCGGCCTCGATGAGCGACAGCGTTCCAGCGGTGAGATCCCCCCGGAGGTGGGTCGCGCCGTCCGCCATGGCGGCCAGCCGGGCGCGGTCCCGGGAGAGCTCAGCCTCCGCGGCCGCCCGCTCCGCCTGGAGCCCGGCGAGCGACTGCTCGGCCGCCAGCGCGGCGGCGGCCTCCGCCCGATTCGCCTGCTCGATAGCCACCTGCGTCCAGGCGATGTCCCTGGAGGCAGCGCCCGCGGTCAGCGCGGCGGCGACGCCCGCGACCACAAGCGCCCAGAAGGCGAGCGGCCGGAGCCAATCCCGCCGCGCCGGGGCCCGGCGTGAGTTCTTCAAGGTTGCGACAGCGGCTTCAGCCATATTCGACTTCTCGGATCCGGTTGAGCGTCCTTCAACACAGATACGAAACAAGCCGCCGATTTCATAGCGTCGCGTAAGGGAACGAAAGACAAACGTCAGAGACTGAGCAAGAAGCTCAAGCCGCTCAGGCCAGCCCGCTCAGCCCGCTCAGCCGAGCTGACCTCAGCTCAGCGCGCGCCGACGCCGCAGGACCGCGGCACCGACGAGGCCCAGAATCCACACCCCGGCCGGCACGCCGCCGCCCGACGTGGATGCGCAGCCGCAGCCCTTGGCGTCACCATCGAGCTCGCCGCCGCTGCCACCGCCGGCCGCGCCGGTGTCCGTCCCGCCGGCGTCCGTTCCGCCGGAGTCCGTCCCGCCGGAGTCCGTCCCGCCGGAGTCCGTCCCGCCGGTGCCAGCCCCGCCGGTGTCATCCCCGCCCGGGTCGGTCCCGCCGGTGTCATCCCCGGTGGGCGGCGGCAGGATGCCCGGCACGTCACACCAGGCGCGGGTGCCGTCGTCGCAGCGCGCGCGCATCTCCGCGTCGATCCAGTCGAGGTAGTAGTCGACGCGGGTGTCCACGCCGCCGACCTCGAAGCAGTCCGTCTCATCGTAGGCGTGAGAGGTCACGCCGATCTGGCGGAAGCTGACCGTCGAGTCGGTCTCGATCTCCAGGAACGTCGGCCCGCCGGAGTCGCCGTGGCACTTGCGCACGTCCTCCTCGACGCCTCCGATCTGCAGCTCGTAGTCGCTCACCTCGTTGATGAACGAGAGCCCCATCTGCTTGTAGCCGTAGGTGCCGGCGGGGATGGGCTCGAAGGTGCTGGTCGCCGTCTGCTGCCCCCAGCCCACCACGGTCACGTCCAGGCCCACCTCGATCTGCGAGGCCTCCTCGGCGGTGATCAGGTAGCTGAGCGGCGCGTCGGTGATGGGCTCTTCGAGGAAGAGCAGCGCGACGTCGTAGTTCTTCGCGAGGCCGGTCTGGAGGCTGAAGAGATCCCACTCGTCGGGCACGACCCAGTCCCAGGCCGCCACCGCGTCCGCGGGCCAGTCCGGGGTGGAGGAGCCGTCCCAGGCGCTCAGGTCCGCCTGCCGCGTCCAGCGGATCTCCTGCTCATCGACGGTGCCGATGCCGTAGGTCAGCGCATACTCGTCGACGCAGTGGGCCGCCAGCAGCACCACGTCCGGTGCGATGAGCGTGCTGGAGCAGATGAAGGCCCGCAGCTCGAAGGTGCCGAAGTAGTCGAGGGTGACGGTGGCGTCCATCAGCATCCCGCCGGCCATACCGTAGTCATCCTCGGTGGCGTCGCCGCCGTTGATGATGGGCGGGGGGGCGGGCTCGGCCGCCATGGCGAGGCCGGAGATCAGTAGCAGCATAGGTTCCTCCTCAAGGCCGCCACCGATACCCTCACCCCGGTCCAACCGCTACCCCGCGGTTGTCAGCAGCCCTCGTCCTGCTGGCCGTCGCAGTCGTCGTCCCGGCTGTTGCAGGTCTCGTCGGCCCCGGGAAACACCGCGCCGCGCGAGTCATCGCAGTCGTCGTTGTTGTCGGCGTAGCCGTCGGGCTCCGTGCAGGAGAGGATTGGATCGTCCGGCGAGGTGAAGCGGTCGCCGTAGCCGTCGCCGTCCCTGTCGGGCCACCAGGTGCGCTCGGCGCCGATCGTGGGGTCCGTGTCGTCGCAGTCGTCGCCCGGCGCCACCGTGCCCTCGGGCCACTCGCAGGCCCGGATGATGTTCTTCGGATCACCGAAGTGATCCTCGTCGGCGTCCACGTGCCAGCTCAGGGCGTCCGCCTCGGCGGCGTCGTCGATGACGCCGTTGCAGTCGTCGTCCCGGAGGTTGCAGGTCTCGGTGCCGTGGGGCCCGACCAGCGGATCTTCGTCGTCACAGTCCTCGCCGTTGCTCAGGGTGCCCTCGGGCTGCTCGCACTCGCGCACGCCGTTGAAGGTGTCGCCGTAGCCGTCGCCGTCGAGGTCGTAGTACCAGACCTCGGCCACGTAGCCCCCGACGCAGACCACGGCGGTGTCGCCGGGGTTCCACTCCCCCGCCCCCGTCAGGCCGTCTCCGTCCTTCGGCTCACAGCCGATCAGCGCCAGCGCCAGCAACATCATGTCTGCATCCTACCCCGCGCTCAGACCGCCGCGCCGACGAAGTCCGCCGCCCGGTGAGCGAGGCCGTAGATGGTCTCGCTGGGGTTGACGCCCAGGGAGGTGGGCAGGACGGAGCCGTCGACGACGAAGAGGTTGGCGACGTCGTGGTGTCGGTGGTCCAGCCCCACCACCGAGGACTTCGGGTCCGCGCCCATGGCGCAGCCGCCCATCTGGTGCGCGGTGAAGATGGCGTGCTTGTGGGCCCCGTACGCCGCGTCGTCCAGCAGGCTCAGATCCCCCTCGCTCTCCATGCGGACGGGGGCAGCGTGGGTCGTGAGCACCTCCCTGGCGCCGGCCGCGAGATGGATGCGGGCGAGGGCCTGGTGAGAGGCCCGGAAGGACTCCCGCAGGCGCTCATGGATCGGGTAGTCCAGCCGCATCCGCCCGTCCCGGCGGAGGCTGACCGTGCCGCCCTCGTCCCCCTCGGCGATCCCATCCACCGACAGGCTGATCAGCACCGCGAGGCGATCCAGGCGGGACATGAAGCCCCGGTGCTCCGCGCCGAACTGGGTGCTGGCCGCCGCGGAGAGCATGGGGTGGACCGGCGCGGCCTCCAGGAAGAAGCCGACGCGATCCGGGCCGCGGTCGATGAAGTGGTGGGAGCCGACGGACTGGGGCGCGCCGTAGAAGCCGCTGACCGGCTCGTCATAGACCCCGACCACGGCGACGACCGGGTGCAGGAAGGTGCGCCGACCCACGCGCTTGTTGGCGTTCAGCCGGCTGCGCAGCAGCAGCGTCGGCGTGTTGATCGCGCCGCCGGAGAGCACGCAGACCTTCGGGCGCACCGTGAAGCCCGGCCCGGCGGGCAGGCGGGTCGCCCGGTCGAGCACGCTGGCGTGCACCGCGACGACCTTCCCCTTGCGCACCTCCACCCGATCCGCCTGGACGTCCGCGTAGATCCGCGCGCCGCTCCGCACGGCGTCCGGGAGGAAGGTGACGTGCATCGCCTGCTTGCCGTTGACCGGGCAGCCGAAGCTGCAGTAGCCGCTGTTGGCGCAGCCGCGGACGTTGCGGCTGAGCGGCTCGGCCTCCCAGCCCAGCGCCCTGGCGCCGTCGAGGAGCTTGCGGTTGTTGGCGTTGGCGAGGGACTCGTCCCAGGGGGCCACGCTGAGCCGCTCCTCGACGGCGTCGAAGTGCAGGGCCAGGGTCTCGGCGTCCAGCTCGACGCCGTGGCGGCGGCGCCAGTTCTCCAGCACGCGCTCGGGCGTGCGGAAGCAGGTCGTCCAGTTGACCGTGGTGCTGCCGCCGACCGACCGGCCCTGGAGCACGGTGATGGCGAGATCCGCGGTGCCGCGGCCGCCCCCGTCCTGGTAGAGCTTGGGGTAGGCGCTGGCCTCCTGGAGCTCGAAGTCCCGCTCGGTGAAGTAGCCGCCGGCCTCCAGCACGACGACGTCCAGCCCGGCCCGGGCCAGCCGCGCCGCGGTCACCGCCCCGCCCGCGCCGGAGCCGACGATGCAGACGTCGCAGGTGAGGTCGCTGACGCCGTCCTCGATGAGCTCGCGCCCGACTCTGATGAAGCCGCTCACTCCTCCTCCCCGGGCTGCCAGCCGCCGCGATCGCCCGGAGCGCGCGCGGCGTCGGGCACGAAGTTCTTGAAGTCCGGCGGCCCTGGATAGCCCACGCCCTCATAGACCCGGGGGTTCGACCAGTACGCCGAGGCGCAGAGGGCCTGGACCGCCTTGAACACCTTGCGCTGCAGGTCGCTGCCGGTGCGCCACGCCTGGAGGAAGGCGTCCTGCTCCTCGCTCGTGCAGCGGGTGAACGCCTTGGAGCGCGCGCCCAGCAGCAGCATCGTCAGCGGGCTGTCGAAGAGCCGGATGGCGGCGCGCAGATCCGCGGCGTCCCCGGGAGGGAGCTGCACCAGCGCCTCGTCGACCAGCGCCGCGACGCCGAGCTCGGAGGCCGGCGGGAAGCCGTCGCCGCCGGGGGCGATGCGCTCCGCCAGCGCCTCCAGCACCCGGTGCTCCCCGGCGCTCAGAACCTGGAGGCCGCCAACGGGCGGGCCGGCGTACGCCGGGAGCGGCGTCAGGGCGCTGACCGTCAGGGCCGCGGCGCCCCCCAGGCCGAACTTCAGGACTGTGCGTCGGGTGATCACGCCCACAGTGTACCGCCCGTGGTAAAGACCCGGAGTGCGCGCCAAACTCGCCATCGTCCTGCTCATCACCGTCGCCTGCCTGTTCTGGGTGCTGCGAGGCATCGATCCGGAGGCCGTGAAGATCGCGGTCACCGAGGCGCGCTGGTGGCTGCTGGCCCCGGCCATCGGGGTCTACTGGTTCACCCACGTGCTCCGCTCCTGGCGGTTCATGCTGCTCGCCAACACCGAGCAGTGGACCGTCTCGTTCTGGCGCATGTTCTCGATCTGCGGGGTCGGCTTCCTCGCGATCCAGGTGGTGCCCTTCCGGCTGGGGGAGCTGGTCCGCCCCTACCTGCTGAACGAGCAGGAGGGCATGTCCATGGGGCACGCGCTGGCCGCGGTGGTCCTGGAGCGCCTGACGGACTTCCTGATGCTGCTGGGCCTGCTGATGCTGGTCGCCTTCGTCATCGAGCTGCCGAGCGCGCTCCTGATCGGCGGCGTGGACGTCGTCACCACGGCCCAGCAGATCGTCGGCGGGCTGCTGGCGGTGGGCCTAGTGGGCCTCGGCGGGCTGGTGGCCATCGGTGAGCCCGCCGCGCGGTGGGTCGGCGGCAAGCTGACCTGGGTGCCGGCGATCGGCCCGAAGCTCCAGGACTTCCTGGTGAACTTCGCCCGCGCGCCGCGCTCGCTGCTGGCCCGACCGATGGTGGGCGCGCTCGTGCTGGCCCAGAGCGTCGGCATCTGGTTCTTTACGGTCATCGGGGTCTGGCTCGTCATGCTCGCCTTCGAGGGCATACCGCACGATCTGGGCGCCGCCGCCGTCGTCTGGACCGCGGCCATCTCCGGCTCCATCGCCGTGCCGACCCCGGGCTTCTTCGGCCCCTTCGAGGCCTTCGTGCTCGCGGCGCTGATGCTCTGGGAGGTCAACCTCGACGCCGGCCGGACGGTCGCCGTGGTGATTCACCTCTCCCAGTTCGGCTTCTCGATCCTGCTCGGCGGCTACTACCTCATCAAGGAGGGCCTCTCCCTCCGCAACATCGTGGCAGCCAGCCAGGCCGCCCCCGAGGCCTGAGCCTTGGAGCCCCTGGCGCTCGCCGGCCTCGCCGGGGCGGGGCTGCTCGCCGGAGCGGTCAACACCATCGCCGGCGGCGGCTCCCTCATCGGCCTGCCCGCCCTCATCCTGCTCGGCGGTCTGCCCGCGGGCGTCGCCAACGGCACCAACCGGGTCGGCGTCATCCTCCAGTCGACCGTGGCCAGCCTGCAGTTCCACCGGGAGGGGCTGCTGGACGCCCGCGCCGCCGCGCGGCTGCTGCCGGTGACGGCGCTCGGCAGCGCGGTCGGCGCCTGGGCCAGCGCCGGGGTGTCCGACGCGGTGTTCAAGCAGGTGATCGCCGTGGCCATGCTGGGCATGCTGGCGGTGGTCCTGCTGAAGCCCAAGCGCTTCCTGGAGGGGCGCGCGGGCGGGGCGCTGCCGGGGTGGGCCGCCCAGCTCATCTTCCTGGGGGTCGGGCTCTACGGCGGCTTCCTCCAGGCCGGCGTGGGCGTGTTCCTGCTGGCGGCCCTCTCCCTGACCCGGGGCCTCGATCTCGTGCGCGCCAACGCCGTGAAGGCCCTGCTCGTCGCCGGCTTCACCGTGCCGCCGCTGGCGATCTTCCTGGCGGCGGATCTCATCGCCTGGGCGCCGGGGCTGGTGATGGCCGCCGGCAGCGCCGTCGGGGGCTGGCTCGGCACGAAGATGACCGTGAGCTGGGGCCCCGGCTTCGTGCGCTGGGTGCTCATCGTAGTGGTCGCGGTGTCATCCGTGAAGCTGCTGGCGGGCTGAAAGCGGATAGTGAACAGCGAGCAACGCGGAGGAAGCATGGCGGGACGACTGGACGGAAAGACGGCGATTGTGACAGGCGGCAGCCGAGGCATCGGCGAGGCCATCGCGCTGGCCATGGTGCGCGAGGGCGCGAAGGTCATCATCACCTCCCGCAAGCAGGAGGGCGTGGACGCCGCCGCCGAGCGCATCAACGCCGAGGTGCCGGACAGCGCCACCCCGAAGGTCTGTCACAACGGCAGCACCGAGTCCATCGACGCGCTCTACGAGTGGATCGACGCCGAGGGGCTCTCCGTGGACATCCTCGTCAACAACGCCGCCGCCAACCCCTACCTGGGGCCCATGGTGGGGGCGAGCTGGGGCGCCTGGGACAAGACCTTCGAGGTCAACCTGAAGGGCCCCTTCCACTTCTGCCGGCACTTCGCCCAGCGCTGCATGGCCGACAGCCGCAAGGGCGCCATCGTCAACGTCACCAGCGTGTTCGGCATGACGGCGGCCCCCTTCCAGGGCGTCTACGCCATGACCAAGGCCGCCATCATCTCCCTGACCCGCACCCTCGCCGCCGAGTGGGGCCAGGCCGGCATCCGCATCAACGCCGTCGCCCCGGGGCTGGTGGACACCCACTTCGCCTCGGCCATCGTCCAGAACGACGCCTTCCTCCGGGTCTTCACCGAGCGCTCGGCCATGAAGCGCTACGCCCAGCCCGAGGAGATCACCGGCGTCGTGATCTACCTCGCCAGCGACGACGCGGGCTTCACCACCGGCGCGGTGTTCCCCGTGGACGGCGGGTACACCTCGGCATGAGGTTCCTGATCCCGGGCAGGACCCCGCTCATCATCTCGGTGCTGGGCGTCTTCGCCATGCTCCTCGGCGGCCTGCTCTCCATCCTGATCGGGCTCGACTCCGTCGGCGAGACTCTGTACATGACCGCGATGGGCTTGGGGCTCTTCGCCTTATTCCCGCTCATCCTGGCGCTGGGGCTGGCCGGGGCGATCGAAGACAAGGCCGGCGCCAAGGCCGCGCTCTTCGGCGCGGGCACCGCGGTGGCGCTGCCGCTGATGCTCGCGGTCACCGTCGGCATGCTCAGCGACGTGGACGCCGGCGCCGCCATCGGCGGCGGGGTCTGCTGCAGCGCCCCCCTGTTCATCGCGATGCTCATCCCAGCGCTCATCTATGGCTTCCAGGCCCCGGCGGCGATGCGAGAGGCCGCGCGGCGCGAGCGGGCGCAGGCCATGGCCGGGCTGCTGGAGGAGCAGGGTGAGCTGAACCTGGAGCGCCACGCCCGCCAGCGCGGCCTGAGCCCGGAGCAGACCCGGGACGCCGCCGAGCTCCTGCGGGACGATCCGCGCAGCGGCGTGATGATGGATCCCTCCGGGGAGCTGCTGTTCCTGCGCGCCGCCTTCGACGAGAAGCGCGCGCGGCTGGGCAGCCTGCTGAAGCTCCAGGGCCGCCTCACCATCGCGGCGGCCGCCCGCGAGCTCCGAATCAGCGAGGAGAAGGTGCGGGAGCTGGTGCACGCCCTGGTCCAGGCCGGCGAGTTCGATGGCTACGCCGACTGGGAGGCGGGTGTGCTCACCTCCAGCGACGCCGGAAAGATCGGCGAGGCCGCGCGCTGCGAGAGCTGCGGCGGGCGCATGGGCCTCGCCGGCAAGGGCCTCCTGAAGTGCGACCGCTGCGGCGCTGAGATCTACCTGTGATCCTGCTGCTCGCGCTCGCCTGTGGGGCGCCATCCGAAGAAAATGCGGGCGCCGACAGCCCCACGCTCGACTCGGCCGCCGCGCCGGGCTGCCCGTCCAGCGAGGCGCCGGTGGCCGTCGGCGCTGTCGACGACGAGGCCCTCACCGAGACCTCGGGGCTCGCCGAGGGGCGCGCGAACCCTGGCGTCCTCTGGGTGCACGAGGACTCCGGCGCCGGCCCCGAGCTGCGCGCGCTCTCCGCCGACGGAGGCACCCTGGGGATCTGGAGCCTGGAGGCCGGCGCCCAGGACTGGGAGGACATCGCGGCCGTCAGCGAGCCCGAGACCGGCGCGGCCCTGATCTACGTGGGCGACATCGGCGACAACGGCGAGGAGCGCGACGCCGTCGTGGTCTACCGGGTCGCGGAGCCGGAGGTCGGCGCCGGCGGCGCCCTGACAGCCGAGGCGATCACGCTGGCCTACCCGGAGGGGCCGAGGGACAGCGAGGCGCTGCTCGCCGATCCGGAGACCGGCGATCTGTTCCTGGTGACCAAGGATCGGGACGGTCAATCGGGGGTCTATCGAAAGGCCGCCCCGCACGCGCCAGACACCACCGAGCCCGCCGAGCCCGCCGAGCTGTCGCTGGTGGCCTCGCTCGACTTCTCATCGGAGCCCCTGGCGGGGGTCATGACCACCGGCGGAGACATCTCCCCGGACGGACGCTGGATCGTGATCCGCACCTACCTCCAGGACGCGTACCTCTGGTACCGGGCGCCGGGGCAGACCGTCGGCGAGGCCCTGGCTGGCGAGCCCTGCGTGGTGGAGCTGCCCGCCGAGCCCCAGGGGGAGTCCGTGGGGTTCTCACTGGACGGACAGGGGCTCTACACCCTGAGCGAGGGGGAGCTTCAGACGGTCTACTACACAGCGCTCAGCTGGGAATAGACCCGCACCACAGCGGCTCCGCCCAGCGGTTCACACCCCGGCCGCGCCCGGCGCGGCGGTGTTCACCAGCAGGAAGATGCGGCCCGCGAGGTAGAGCACCAGCGACAGGGTCGCCAGGATCCCCGCCGCGCCAAACAGAACCCGGAGCTGCTTCAGCGCGACCAGCAGATCGCCGGTGTCCGCGTTGGCCCGGAGCGCCTGGGCGGTCACCGCGAAGCGGTTGAGCTGGTAGGCCGAGAAGAAGCTGATGACCGCGCCGACGAACTGGATGCTGGCGTCCACATAGAGGATCTTGCGGGCCTCCATGGCGATCTCTTCGGTGATGATCGGGTAGAGCGTCGAGCCGCCGAAGAAGAGAAAGAGCGGCGCGAACAGGATGCCGACGCCGGCGACCAGCCGGGCGTAGCGTCCGGTGCTGCCGACGACGGCGACCGCGCTCTTCAGCGACTCGGCCTCCGAGGACACGACGGCGGACACGCCACCGGTGGTGAGGGGGGCGGTCTCGGGGGTGGTTTCGGTCATGGGGTCTCCGACCACTTCAGTACGATGTTCGCGCGCGGGGTTGGCTTACATCTGTCTATCGCGGCTGACGTGCCGAGGTCGCGCCCGGTCATCTTCTGTCCGCCCCAGGGGATAGGTTGAACCCGACGCCTCACCTGGTAGCCCGCCATGTCTGAATTCTGGGAGCGCCTGCTCAAGCGCTTCGGCCTCAGCCGCCAACAGACCGCCGCCCGCCCCACCGAGAGCGGCGCTCAGGAAGCTGAGCGCCGGGTGAAGGAGTGGCGGACGGGCGCCCCCAGCCCCTCGCCTTCCCCGGCCCCGGCGCTGGACAACCCCTACATCAACAAGCGCTTCGTGGGGCTGAACCAGAAGGACTGGAGCCACGAGACCTCGCTGCTGCGCTCCTTCGTCTGGAGCGTGCCCTGGGGCTCCCGTCAGAACCTCATCCCGCCGCAGACCGACCGGCGCACGGCGCTGATCGATCGCGGGATGGTCCTGCGCGGGGTGCTGACCGAGGCGCAGGTGGTGGAGATGCACCGGGTCGGTGACGCCTGGCTCAAGTACAAGACCGTGCACTCCTCCGCCGACGCCCTCGCCGCCGAGAGCGCCGAGGCCGCCGTGGCGCTGCTCCGCGAAGAGAAGCGCGCCCGCCGGACGCGCCTGCGCGCGGAGGCCGCCGCCCGCCGGAGGGCCCGTGCGGAGGCGATCGAACACCGCTTCGAGACGGACATCGTCTTCGCGGGCGCCGGCGTCTCCCACCGCCTCTGGGATCGGCGCTCCCACATCGAGAAGCTGGAGGCCGCCGGCCTCCCCGTCCTGGCGAGCCCGGGGGATCTCGCGCAGTGGCTGGGGCTCTCCGTGCCGGCGCTGCGGTGGCTCGCCTACCACGCCGAGGCCGTCACCCACCCGCACTACGTGCAGTTCACCGTCCCCAAGCGCACCGGCGGCACCCGCACGCTCTCCGCGCCGATGCCCATCCTCGCCGCCGCTCAGAAGACGATCCTGAAGGGCATCCTGGAGAGTCAGCCGGTGGAGGACTGCGCCCACGGCTTTGTTCCCGGTCGATCGACGGTGACCGGCGCGCGGCCGCATGTGGGGCGGGACGTGCTCATCAAGCTGGATCTGACGGACTTCTTCCCCACGGTGACCTTCCCCCGCATTCGGGGCCTCTTCCAGTCGCTGGGGTACTCCCCGGCGGTGGCGACGCTGATGGCGCTTGTCTGCACCGAGAGCCCCAGGCGGCGGGTGCTGTACGACGGGGATCCGTACTTCGTGGCGATCGCGGATCGATCGCTGCCTCAGGGGGCCTGCACGAGCCCCGCGCTGTCCAACCTTGTCTCCCGGCGGCTGGATCGGCGGCTGCGGGGGGCCTCGGAGGCGAAGGGCTGGACGTATACCCGGTACGCGGATGACCTGACCTTCTCCGCGCCGAAGGGACACCGCGGCGAGATCGGTTGGTTGATCTCCCGGGCCCGGCACCTCGCTGAGGATGAGGGCTTCGAGTTGAATGAGTCCAAGGTGCGGGTGCTCCGGCGGGCGGGGCGGCAGTCGGTGCTTGGGATCGGTGTCAATGACAAGCCGGGGCTTCGGAGGCGGGAGGTGCGGCAGCTGCGGGCGATCCTGCACAACGCGAAGTCGACGGGGCTGGCGGCGCAGAATCGGGATGGGCGCGCGGATTTTGAGGCCTGGCTCCGGGGCAAGCTCGCTTATCTGGCGATGATTGATCCGGAGAAGGGGCGCGGGATGCTCTCGGAGTTGGATCGGTTGCTCACCCCGGCAGAGGTCTGATCACCCCGGTGCTGTGGAGGTGCCCAGCGCCTGCACCGAGCGCCTGCACCGAGCGACTCCGAGCGGCTTCCGAGCGGCTCCAAGTAGTCCCGATCGCGCCAACCGCGACCCCGTACCTATGCGGGTTCTACCATCACACCCCTGAGCCCGCATCTTCCAGAGCGGCTGCTTCACAGCGACTCCAGCGGCGCCAACCGCGCCGCATGGCGCGCGCCAACTGCGAAGACGTACCTCTGAGGTGACGTCCCAGCGTCTCACACGAGAGGGTGTTGCGACGTCAGCTGCCTCGCCGCAAGGCGGGTTCGCTCGTCCTTCAGCGCTCCTGAGTCGCTGCTTCTGAAGCCCTCCCCCCGTCTTCTGGCAGAAGTGCGCTGCGAGGGGGACGAGCCCCCTGTGACCCCCCATTGATCCACCAGAACGCGCCGCATGGCGCGCGCCAACTGCGAAGAGGCCCCTTTGAGGAACGTGACGTCCCAGCGCCTCACGCGAGAGGGTGTTGCGACGTCAGATGCCTCGCCGCAAGGCGACATCAGGAGGCAAGACCTTGCGAACACGTGGACGGTTTTCGACGGAGCCCAGGTGTTGCTCTTCTGCCATCCAACGCAGTAAAACCGGCCAGGTTTCGCAATGGATGCAAACCCAGGTGGGCTTGCCAGACGATCCGAGAGTCACTGCACAGGGGTCCTCCTCCGGAGCGGCTCCGACCGGGAGGAAAGGCGACGACGAGGAGCTTGCGACGAGGAGACTTGCCTGAGAGGGGAAGCGCAGGTTCCCCTCTAGAGACAACGCTGGTTGGCAGCGGCGAATCCGTCAAAGTGGCTGAAGACACGCACTAACAACCACGATCCATGCGGCAGCCGACCCTCCAGTGAGCTTCACAAGCCATGCGGCAGCCGCACCCGCACGAACATTCACGATCCATGCGGCAGCCCCTGGCCCGTGCCCTCACCGACCTGTTCAGCCGCGAGCGTCCCGCCCCGCTCGCTGAGCGGGGGTCGGGCCCGGCATCCCTTGGAGAGTTCAGTCTGCGGCTGAACAACACTCACAAGTCGGGCTCACAAACCGGGCTCATGAGCCGGGTTCAGCAAGGCAGTTCGGACTTGGAGGGGCTGTGGCGGCACGGGCCAGGGGCTGCCGCATGGATCGTGACGGTCAGCGTGAATGCGGCTGCCGCATGGATCGTGGATATTAGTGCGGGCTTTTAGCCACTTTGACGGATTCGCCGCTGCCAACCAGCGTTGTCTCCAGAGGGGAACCTGCGCTTCCCCTCTCAGGCAAGTCTCCTCGTCGCAAGCTCCTCGTCGTCGCCTTTCCTCCCGGTCGGAGCCGCTCCGGAGGAGGACCCCTGTGCAGTGACTCTCGGGTCGTCTGGCAAGCCCACTTGGGTTTGCATCCATTGCGAAACCTGGCCGGTTTTACAGCGTTGGATGGCTGAACAACAACACCTGGGCTCCGTCGAAAACCGTCCACGTGTTCGCAAGGTCTTGCCTCCTGATGTCGCCTTGCGGCGAGGCATCTGACGTCGCAACACCCTCTCGCGTGAGGCGCTGGGACGTCGCGTTCCTCAAAGGGGCCTCTTCGCAGTTGGTGCGCGCCATGCGGCGCGTGCTGACGGAAGATGGAGACTTTGGGGCGCGACGACATGACCCGCCTCCCATGCGTCAGCTTGTCACTCCCCGCGACACCTCCACCAGCTCCTGGTGACAGCCTGTCGGCGGCACATGCCCGAACGCTATGTTTCAACGCCGAATACAGCGGCACAGGGTTTGCATTCCTGAGCAGTAAACGGAGCCAATCATGTTCGCCCTGCTCATCCTCGCCGCCGCCAACGCCAGCCCCGATCTCGCCGTCACCACCACCAACACCACCAACCCCGATCTCACCACCGCCCAACCAACCAACGACGCCACCGCCACAGTCGCGCTCACCTGGCGCGACGCCGGCGACGCCCAGCTCCTCGCCGACGTCTGGCGCTCCCCCGTCACCATCCTGACCGACAACACCTCCGGAGCCCCCGTGACCCTCCGCGGCGCCCCCAACGCCGTCCACCACCTCACCTCCGCCCTCCGAACCCTCGACGCCCCAGGCGATCTCGGCGCCTTCCCGACCCAACACCCCGACGACATCGCCGAGCACCTCGCCGCCCTCTTCGAGGGCCCCGTGATCGCCGACGCCCACTCCGGCTACGTCGTGATGGTGGGAAACCCCGATCAGTTCGAGGTAGTGGCCACCCTCCTGAACGCGAGCCCGCCGGTGCGCGATGACTTCGAGGACTACGTCGATGTCTTCCACGCGGAGCACGCCGAGGCCGCGCTGCTCCGCTCCGTGATCCTGAGCTCCGTGCGGCGGCACGAGCTCTCGGTCTCCGTGACCGTCGACGAGCCCACCAACGCGCTCGTCTTGCTGGGACCAGAGCCCGAGGTCGCCTCGCTGATGTCCCTCCTGCGGCGCGCGGATCTGCGGCTGGCCCCAATGGAGCGTCAGCGCGGCCGGTGACGCTCCTCTCCTGAACCGACCCAACCATCAGCCCCACCAGCCCTCAGATCTCGCGGTCCCAGTTCAGCCCCGTCACCGGCTTCGGCTTCGGCCGCGACGGGATCCCCGCCAGCACCGCCCCCAGCGCGGTCACCCCCAGCGCGATGGGCGGGGTGAACCCCATCGACAGCGCGTCGGGAGCCAGCGCCCAGGCTATGTGCGCGGCGATCGCGGCCTCCAGCCCGCAGCGCCGCGCCAGCAGCGCCAACACCGCCCCGGTCGTCAGGCCGCGCAGCGGGTCCATGGGCGACACCGCCACGGTCCAAGCGAGCACCGCCCCCACCTCCCCCAGCCGGGCGACCAGCGCCCCCCGAAACAGCAGCTCGTGAGCGACGGCGACCAGCACCCCCACCAGCGGCGCCCACCCCGGCGCCAGGCCGCCGGTGAGCCGGGACTGAGCGACGACCAGCGCCGCCGCATCGGGCGCGTAGCTCCAGCCCGAGACCGCGGCCGCCATGGCCAGGGCAGCGCCGACGACGATCCCCCGCGGCAGCCCGCCCCAGCGCAGCGGCCGGCGCGCCACGAGCGAGCGATCCAGGCCGATCGCCAGCGCGGCCAGCGCGGCGGCCCCGATCGCCAGCGGCAGCGATCGCGGCAGCGCCGGCAGGGTGAGACCAGCGCCAGCGGTGCAGGCCCACCAGACTGCGATCGCCCCCGCCGCGCCCACCAGCCCCCTGCCCCGCTCGCTCACTTCGCCCCGAAGAGGCGGGCGCCGAGGCGCCGCGCGTCGTCGATCACCAGGTAGAGCGCTGGCACCGCGATCAGCGTGAGCGCGGTGGCGAAGGCCAGCCCGAAGCTGATGGCCACCGCCATGGGCGCCAGCAGCGGCTCCTCTCCGGCGATGCCCAGCGCCAGCGGTCCGAGCCCCAGCACCGTCGTCACCGTCGTGATCAAGATCGGACGCAGCCGGGTCAGCGACGCCTGCGTCACCGCCTCACGCACCTCGGCCCCTTCGCGCCGCGCGCGGTTGATGAACTCCACCAGCACCAGCGAGTCATTGACCACGATGCCCACGAGCCCCACCCCGCCGATGGCGGCCGTGAAGGAGAGCTCCATGCCCAGCGAGGCGAGCCCCAGCACCATGCCGGCGACGCCGAGGGGGATGGCCGAGAGGATGATCAGAGGCTGGGCGTAGCTGCGGAACTGAATGGCGAGCACCGCGTAGATGAGGACCACCGCCAGCGAGCCCACGAACGGCAGCTGAGAGAAGCTCTCCTCGGTGTCCGCCAGCACGCCGCCGTAGAAGGGCGCCACCCCGGGCCAGCGCCGCTGGATGTCCTCCAGCGCCTCCTCCAGCGCCCGCTTCTCCAGCTCGGGGGTGCTCAGGGCGGCGTCGACGTTGCCGCTCAGACGGACCGACCGCAGGCCGTCGACCCGACGAATGGTCTCCAAGCCCCGGGAGCGCTCCAGCCGCGCCACCTGCCGAAGGCGCACCACGCGACCGTCCGGGGTGGTGATGGGCAGATCCTCCAAGGCCGAGCGATCGACGGCGCCGCCGGCCAGGGCGACCCGCACCTCGGCGGCCCGCTCCTGGATGGGCAGCTCCATGGCCACCGCCCCGTCCAGCGCCGAGCGCACGGCGGCCACGATCTGAGCCTCCCGCATCCCGAGGCGGGCGGCCGCCTGGGGGTCGACCACCACCTGAAGCTGGAGCTGGCCGGGGGTGGCGTCCGTGCGGGGGTCCAGCACGCCGGGCCGCTCCTGCAGGTGGGTCAGCAGGGCCTCTGACGCGGCGGCCACGGACTCGGGGTCGCGGCCGCGCATTCGCACGTCCACGTCCCGGCCCGCCGGGGGGCCGCCCTCGATGATGCGGATGCCGTAGCTGTCGACGCCGGGCAGCTCCCCGATCGCCGCCCGCAGCGACTCCAGGTAGTCCGGCACGCGCTCGAAGACCGCCTGCTGGTTGTGGAAGCCGAGCTTGACCTGTCCGTAGCGGGCGCCCGTCCGTGGGAAGTCCTGGGGATCGTTCTGGCGACCGGAGATGCCGTAGTACCAGACCGCCAGATCCCCACCCTCGTCGCGCAGGTGCGCCTCGACCACCTCGAGCGCGGCGCGGGTCTCCTCGGCCTCGGCGCCGGGCGGCAGATCCAGGTTGACCAGGGCGTAGTAGGGCAGCCCCTCGGTGGTGAGCGTGGTCCGCATGTTGGCGGCCACGAAGCCCACGGCCACGAAGCCCAGCAGCAGCGCCGCGATGGCGCCGTAGCGACCGCGGGGGCTCGTCGCCGCCGCGACCGCCGGCGCGTAGAGCCGCTTCAGGGTGCGGGTGGCCGCGTTCTCCCCGACGTCCGTTCGCTCCTCGGCGTAGTGCGCCAGGTGCCCCGGGAGCACGATGAAGGCCTCGATGAGTGAGGCCCCCAGCGAGAAGATCACCACCGCCGGGATGATGGCCATCACCTGCCCCACCGCCCCGTCGAGCATGGCCATGGGGGCGAACGCCAGGCAGGTCGTCAGCGTGCTCGCGAAGACCGCGCCGGCGACCTCGCTGGTCCCTTCGAGGGCCGCCTCCACCCGCCCGAGGCCGCGCTCCAGGTGGCGCTGGACGTTCTCGACGATGATCACGGCGTCGTCGACGATGATGCCCGTGACCAGGAGCAGAGCGAAGGTCGAGATCACATTGACCGTGACCCCGAAGAGGTACATCAGCCCCACGGCGCCCAGCACGGCCACCGGCATGCCCCAGATCACGAGCAGCGCGTTCCGCAGCCCAACGAACAAGACGAGGCAGGCGACCACCAGCGCGAGCCCCACCGCCGCGTTGGAGGCCAGGATGTTGATGCGGTCCTCCACCACGCGGGCCGAGTCGTTGAAGCTCACCAGCCCCAGCCCCTCGGGCAGCGATGTCGCGCGCTCAAGCACCCAGGGGTTGACCGCGTCGACGACGGCGAGGCTGTCGGCGCCGTCCGCCCGGCGGAGCTGGAGCACGATGGCCGGCGCGCCGTTGACGTAGCGACTGACGGAGGACTCTTCCCAGCGCTCCTCCACCCGCGCCACGTCGCCCACGGTCAAGGTCGCGCCGCCCCCGACCGACAGCGGCACCGCCTCGATGTCCGCCAGGGTGGCGACGGCGCGCCCCGCGCGAGCGACCACCCGCTGGTCGTCGACGGACAGCTCCCCCAGCGGCGCGCCGACCGCGGCCATGCGGATGGCCCCCGCCACGAGCTCCGGCGTCAGCCCCCGGGCCGAGGTGGCGGCGGGATCCAGATCGACCTGGATGTAGCGCTCCGCGGCGCCGTAGATCGCCACCTCCGCGACCCCGGAGAAGCCCCGCAGCTCATCGGCGATGGACTCGGCGAGATCCACGCGCCGGACGTCGCCGGTCAGCGCCACGTGGGTGATGGGGACGAGCAGGCGCAGCGTGCGGGCGTAGGGCGTCTGGGCCCCTTCGGGCAGGCCGTCCATCCCGGAGATCGCGCGATCGACCGCGGCCCTGGCCTCATCCACGTCGGTGCCGCGGACGAACTCCATGGTCACCTGGGCGTAGCCCTCGTGCGCCTCGCCGTAGCTGTGGTCCAGCCCCTCGACCTCATCGACCGCGTCCTCCAGCGGCCGCAGCAGCAGATCCTCAATGTCCTCCGGGCTGGCGCCGGGCCAGACGACCCAGGCGCCCACCTGATCCACCGAGACCTGGGGGAACTCCTCCTTGGGGATCCGCCACCAGCTGAGCAGGCCGCCCAGACAGACCACCGCGAAGAGCAGGTTGAGCGCCACGGGGTTGTCGGCGGCGCCGCGCACGATCCATCGGATCAACCCTGTCACGGGCTGCCCTCGAGGGCCACCACCCGCTGTCCGTCGCGCAGCCCCGCCTGTCCGCGCACGATCACCTGCTCGCCAGGAGACACCCCATCGACCAGGGCGAAGTCGCCGCGCTCAGCGAGCACGGTCACCTGGGTGTACCAGGCGGCCCCCTCCCGCAGCAGCCACACCGCGTCCGCCTCCACCGCACGCAGCGGCACGGCCGCGTCAGCGGTCGGCGCGGCCAGCTCGGCGATCACCTCGACGGTCGCGCCAGCGGCGAGGCCAGCGTCGCCGGGCACGCTCAGCTCCGCGGGCCAGGACAGCGTCCGCGGATCGGCCGCCGAGGCGAGGGTCTCCAGGGTCGCCGGAGCCTCGCGCCCGGCGCTGACCCGGGAGCGCACCCGGAAGCTCGCGCTGGCGGACATCGCGGCGCCCAGCTCGTCCTCGTTCAGCCCCACCGTCAGGGTCAGCATCTCGGTGTCCACCACCCTCGCCGCCGCCACGCCGGGGCCGACGGTCTCGCCGACCTCGGGCCCCAGGCTCGCCACCTCACCGTCAAAGGGCGCGGTGATCGCGGTGTACTCGAGGCTGACCGCGGCCAGCTCCCGCCGCGCCCTGGCGCCGTCCGCGGCGGCCTCGGCGCGAATGGCCGCGACTCTGGCGGCGTCGATCTCCGCCGGGCTGGCGCTCGTCCCCAGCCCCATCACCCGCTCGAGCTGCCGGGCGGCCTGCCCCGCGACCGCCTCGGCGTCCGTCAGCGCGGCCGACGCCGCCGCGTAGCTCGCGCTCGCCTCCCGCGCGTCCAGCTGCAAGAGCACCTGGCCCTCCTCGACCTGCTCTCCGGGCGACACCATTCGAGCGGTCACGACGCCGCCGCTGCGCGGCGAGAGCACCGCGTCCCGAGCGGGCTCCAGCACCCCCAGCAGGGAGCGCGACCAGGTCCGAGGCGCCGGTGAGGCGATCGCTACCGCCACCCGGGGGGCCGGCGCCGGCGGCAGCGGCGTGGGGGGAGCGGAGCAGGCGAGCGCCAACAGGAGAAAGGTCATGCCTTCGATTTAGGCCGATCCGAAGGCAGCGGCACCCGCGCCCTCAAGTCAGATCAGACTGCTTCGGGCAGCTCGGCGTCGACCGGACTGGCCGCAGCTTGGGGCACCACGGACAGCTGCACGCCGGGGCGCGAGCTCTGGATGAGCTTCACGGCCTCGTCGATGTCCGCCACCAGCCCCCGCCGCACCAGCACACAGGCCATCACGAGCCCGGAGCGCTCGCGGCCCTGGGTGCAGTGAATCAGCACGCGCCCCGGCCATGCGGTGATCTCTTCGACCAGGGGGTTCAGCACCTCGGCTGGGAGCGCGCTGACATCCAGCGCCGGCACGCAGCGGTAGGTCCGCCCGGCGATCACCCGGAGATCCGCGGCCAGCTCCGCGGTCAGATCGATGACGAGGTCCACCCCGGAGGGCATCTCGTCAAACCGCGCCATGCGCCCCAGAAAGAGCCCGTCGGCGATCTCGTGCCAGGCGGCCTCCCGGCTCTTCGTCGCGGTGACCGACAGGACAGCCCCGACAGCGGCCGTCCACGGCAGCAGCAGCGCGGTCATCGCCGGGCTGCGCCGACCCGTGACGCCCTTTCCGAGCCAGCCCGGGCGGCCCAGGAGGTACGCGAGCCCCACCAGACCGACGGCCGATGCGGGCCAGATGAGCACCAACACGGGTCCGCCTCCACCCAGCGCCGCGGCGAGGAGTAGGCTTGCGAGGAACAGGTGAGCGATCCCATGCACCATCCACCTCCGTTAGCATGGAAAATCGCACCTTGTCGTGTGCTATGCGACAAACCGACAAAACACCGGGGATCCAATGCCGCCGAACTACTGGGACTACCTCAAGCTGGACTCCCTGCTGACCTTGCAGGACGGGCTGGAGACCGAGGCCGAGCTGGTGCCGGACGAGCTGCACTTCATCGTGGTCCACCAGGTCTATGAGCTGTGGTTCAAGCTCACGCTGGCCGAGCTGCGGCTCGCCCGGGACCACCTGTCCGCCCCCTCCGTCCCCGAGGAGCGCGTCCCCTACGTGGTCCATCACCTGAAGCGGGTGAACCGCATCCTGGATCTCGCGCTGGAGCAGTGGGGCGTGATGGAGACCCTCACCCCTCAGGACTTCCTCGGCTTCCGCGACAAGCTCATCCCCGCGAGCGGCTTCCAGTCCTTCCAGATGCGCGAGATCGAGCTGCTGATGGGGCTGTCCGATGAGCAGCGCGTCACCTACGGGAAGGTCCACCCCCTGGACCACATCCGCAAGCTCGCGGCGGGCTCGCCGGCCGGTGAGATGGCGTGGGGGCGCATCAAGGCCGTCATGGAGGAGCAGACCCTGCGCTCCGCCCTCCACGAGTGGCTCTACCGGACCCCCATCGACGGTTCGGGGCCCGACGACGCCGGTGATGACGCCGCTGTCGGACGCTTCATCGACGCCTACCTGGCCGCCCAGGAGGAGCACCAGCGGGCCCAGTGGCTCCAGTTCAAGAAGGTGCCCGAGACCGACCCCGATCAGGTCGAGACCAACCTCAAGACAGCCGCGGCCGCGGCCCGCAAGTTCCTGACCGCGGCGGACGTCCCGGAGGACAGTCGTAGCAAGATGCGTCGAATCCGCGCCGGGCTCCTGTTTATCGAGTCCTACCGGACGCTTCCGCTGCTCGCCTGGCCCCGGACTCTCGTCGACACGATCGTTGAGCTGGAGCAGAAGATGGTCATCTTCCGAACCCGCCACGCCCGAATGGTCGAGCGCATGATCGGCCGCCGGGTCGGTACCGGTGGTTCCTCAGGGGTCGATTATCTGGATCGAACGACGCGCTACAGAGTCTTCACCGAGCTGTGGGCCGTACGTACGCTGCTGCTGCCCAAGAGCGCACTGCCTCCGCTGCAGAATTCTTCGACCTACGGCTTCGCCAGATAGGACTCCGCTACAGATTGGCGCAATTCGCTACAAACTGACACACCGCAAGTGCGGTACAAATATTGCGGATTAAACGCTATGCCCCACCTCCTCCTGGTCGACGACGACCACCATGTCCGAATCTCCATCTCCAAGTTCCTTCGACAGAAGGGCTGGGAGGTGACCACCTCTGGCAGCGCCGAAGAGGCCGCGGATCTGGTCGAAGGCTGGCAGCCCGATGCGGTGCTGCTGGACTGGGGACTCCCCGGCAAATCCGGCAAGGATCTCGTCATCGACTGGCGGGCTCAGGGGCACAGCTTCCCTGTGATCCTGCTGACTGGTCGGGATGGGCTGGAGGATCTCGTTACGGGCCTCGAAGCGGGCGCCGACGACTACCTCCGCAAGCCCTGTTACCCGCAGGAGCTGCTGGCGCGCCTGCTGGCGCGCCTCCGGTCCCACAACCCGAAGGGCACCTCCCACGTCACCCTGGAGAGCTGCGCCGTCGACCTCGATCTCCAGCAGATCGATCGCGGCGGGGTGCTCGAGCGCCTCACGACCCGCGAGGTCGACGTGCTCCGCTTCCTGAGTGAGCGCCCCGGCGAGCAGGTGAGCCGCGAAGATCTGCTGCGCGAGGTCTGGGGCTACCACTCCGACAACATCATGACCCGCGCAGTCGACAACGTGATCCGCCGGCTCCGCGCCAAGCTCGAGATCAACGCGGCGACCCCCCGACACATCATCACGGTCCACGGTGTAGGCTACCGCTTCGAGCCCTGACCCCCGCTCACCGGACCGGAGCCAACGATGACCGTCAACCTCTCCCTCTCGGGGCGCCGCGCCCTCGTCTGTGGCGCGTCCGCCGGCATCGGCCAGGCCGCCGCCCTCGCGCTGGCTGGCTGCGGCGCGAGCGTCGTGGTCCTCGCCCGTCGCGCGGATCGCCTGGAGGCCCTCCTCCCCGCGCTGGAGGCCGCCGGGGCGCCGTCAGCCCGGGCGCTCGTCGCCGATCTCGACGACCGCGAGGGCCTGCGCGCCAAGGTGACCGCGCTGCTGGAGAGCGGCCCGGTGCACGTGCTGGTGAACAACACCGGCGGCCCCCCGGGCGGGCCGCTGCTGAAGGCCAGCGAGTCGGAGCTCCTGACCGCCCTGGGGCGGCACCTGCTGGCGAGTCACCTCCTGGCGCAGCTCCTGGTGCCAGGCATGGAGGCCGCCGGCTACGGGCGGATCATCAACGTCATCTCGACCTCCGTTCGGGAGCCGATCCCCAACCTCGGCGTCTCCAACACCACCCGCGGGGCCGTCGCGAGCTGGGCCAAGACCCTCTCCCGGGAGCTGCCCCAGGGTGTGACCATCAACAACGTCCTCCCCGGCTTCACCGACACCGAGCGCCTCGACGGCCTGCGCGCCGCGGTGGCCGCTCGGACCGGGAAGAGCCTGGATGAGGCCCAGGCGGCCTGGATGGCCCAGGTGCCTGAGGGGCGGCTGGGCCGCCCCGAGGAGCTGGCCGCGGCGATCGCGTTCCTGGCCTCCCCCGCGGGCGCCTTCATCCGCGGGGTCAGCCTCCCGGTCGACGGCGGGCGCCTGCGCGGCATCTGATGAAGCTCACCGCCTGCGAGGTGGACCTCGCGGCGGCGCTGGTCCGCCGCGACGGCGAGGAGCTGACCCTGACCCCCACGGAGGTCAAGCTCCTGCGCTGGTTCGCCGAGCGGCCGGGGCGGGCGCTCCCCCGAGAGGCGCTGCTCACGGAGGTCTGGGGTTACGCGCCGGGCGTGGAGAGCCGGGCGCCAGACAACACCATCGGGCGCCTGCGCGGGAAGATCGAGGTGGATCCCAAGCGCCCGGATCACCTGCTGAAGGTCTACGGCGTGGGGTACCGCTTCGAGTACACCCCCGAGTCACCCGAGGCTCCCGAGGCCTCCTCGACGGCTCCCCCACCCGCCCCCGCCCAGCACCACGACGTCGATCCGCTGGCCCTCTTCCTCGAGCGCGCTCGGCGGGTTCGCTGGGACTTCTCTCTGTCGCCGGAGGAGCTCGCGCCGGTCCGCGCGCTGGTGAGCGGCCCGCTGGCGTGCAATCCCCTCGCGATCACGCTGGCGGCCTCGCAGGCGGGGCGGCTCCCAGCGCTGGCGATCGCCGAGAGACTGAGCCACCACCTGCGGCTGCACCGGTCGAGCGGCCCGGTCGCGGGGGTGCTCGCCTGGTCCCGGTCCCTGCTCCAGCCCCCCGAGAGCGCGGCGCTGCGACAGTGCGCGGTCTTCCGAGGCGCCTTCACCCTGGAGGCGGCGGAGGCCGTCCTGGAGCTGCGCCGCTGGCCGGAGAGCTGGGCGCTGGATGTCCTCCAGACCCTACGCGATCTCGGGCTCTTGCAGCTCACTCCGGCTCCCTCTCCCGTGCCCCGCTTCGCCCTCCTTGAGCCCCTCCAGGCCGCGGTCCGGGCCGAACTCCGCGCGGACAGCGCCTACAGCGACACCGTCGAGCGGCACCTCTCCTGGTGTGCGCGCTTCGCCCGCGAGGCGCTCTCAGCGCCCGCTCCCGATGTGGCGTCGCTGCGCGTATCCCAGCGCGACCTCACCGCCGCCGCGACCCGGGCCATCGCTATCGGCAAGCCCGCGCTCGCGGACGCGGCCGCCTGGTGCTGCCTCGGCCTGCGCGCCGTCGTCACGTCGGAGGGCGTCGTCGCCTGGGAGGCGCTGCGGATGGAGGTGCGCGACCTGCCCGGCCTCTCAGACGCCACGCGAGCGCGACTCATCTCCGCATGAGCACGACCAGATCGTCGGCCTGGGCGAGCCTCCGGTAGCCCCGCTCGCGGAGGTGCTGAAGATCGCGACGTTCACTGTGTCCGGTGACCACGAACGTCGGCGGCGCATCCGCCTGCGCGCTCCGATGCTCCTCGAGCCACGCCTCCCGCTGATACGTCGCGGTGGGGTGCCGCAGGTGGAACTCGGAGGCGAACCGGGACGGGCAGCGCAGCCCGGTCAGCGTGTAGATCCCCGGCTCCACATGGCGCACGCAGAGGGTATCGCCCGGCTGAGCTGACCTCTCGATGACCCCGGCGGCGCGGCGCACCTTCTGGTAGCTCATGCCCGACCGGTCTCGGAACGGGCTCAGGAACTCCTGTCGGCTCAGCTCCCCGGCGGCGTAACGGAGCGAGTGGCTCATGTACCGCGGGTAGTCCCAGCTCGGGAGATGGCTCCAGTTGCGGGCGAACCCCAGCAGCAGACCGGCGGCGGCGAGCGCCCCCACCAGCCGACGCCAGGGTCGCTCACTCACCCGCTGGAGCCCCCACAATCCGGCGGCGGCGAGGCCGATGATGAGCACCCCCCAGTGGTAGTGCCAGTAGCGTCCCTGGACGGCGACGGAGAGCCACAGGGCACAGACGAAGCCCAGCCACCCCAGCGCCCCCGCCCGTCGGGGACCGCGCAGTCCTGCCAGGACGAGCCCGAGCGTAACGAGCGTCAAGGTCTGCCCCTTCTTCAAGAAGAAGCCCCAGGGCGCGTTGGTGTTGTTGGGAGTGGCCGAGTAGTCGAGGTTGAAGCCGACGACTGCCTCCCAAAGCCGCCCCCCCTCCCCCGTCAGCACCCAGGGCAGACAGCAGACAGCGATCATCGCCGCCGCCCCCCCAGCGTAACGGAAGAGGATCGAGCCAGCCGAGCGCCAGGTCACGGTGCTCGGGGTCATCACAGCGGCGAAGCCAGCGATACCGATCGCCGGGAAGGCCGCGGGCAGCTTGAACATGAAAGCCACCCCAGCCAGCGCCCCCGCCACCCCGGGGCGACGCCAGCGCAGCGCCGCCAGCAGGCTCAGCCCCAGCAGCAGCCCCTCCCAGATCTCCACCTGGGCCGATCGCGCGTAGTCAAAGCCGCTGAAGTGCAGCGCGCAGCACAGCAGCATGCCCGCGCCGAGCGCCGGGGGGGCGCCGCGACGCCGAGTCAGCAGCGCGGCGACGCAGCCAGTAGACAGCGCCGCGAGCAGATCGAGCGCCCTCGCTCCCCACTCGGCGTGAGTGACGAGGCCGCTCAGCGCGTAGAGCGCGAAGATCCCCGGCGGCTTGTTGTCGAAGCTCTCGGCGTAGGGTGAGTAGCCGTCCAGCCAGCCCCAGCCGATGTAGGCGAACAGCGCCTGATCGCGGAAGAAGGGGTACGCCAGCGCGGGCGCCGCGAACGCCAACGCGAGCGCCGCTCCCAGCGCGTCGACTGGCCTGAGCTGCCTCACCCCGCCGCCATCACATCGTCGCCGCCAGGCCGGTCGCGATCACCCCGCCGAGGGTGGCCGCCGCTAACGCCAGCGGTAGCTGTGTAGTGACGTGGTGCATGAGATCGCAGCCGGTGAACATGGACGACAGGATGGTGGTGTCGGAGATGGGCGAGCACTGGTCACCGAACACCGAGCCGCCGAGCACGGCGCCGAAGCAGAGCTGGATGTAGGCGGGGTTGGGGTTCAGGGCGAAGGCGAGCGGCAGCGCGACCGGAAAGACCACCGCGTAGGTGCCCCAGCTCGTGCCGGTGGAGAAGGCCATGATCATGCAGAGGCCGGTCAGGGTCGCGGGCAGCGCGACCGACGGGAAGCTGTCACCGATGACGCCGACGAGGTAGCCGGCGGTGTTCAGATCCTGGCTGACCTTGCCGATGGTGACCGCGAGTCCGAGGATGACCGCCCCCACCGTCATCGACTTGCAGCCGTCCAGGAAGCCGTCCAGCACGTCCTTGACCGCCATGCCGCGAGCGATGGCGACGCCCATGGCCGTCAGCGTGCAGGCCAGGAATGCCTCGTTGATCCAGTTCTGGTCGAAGAGCACGTAGGGGCCGATGGCGAGGCCCATCAGCACCGCGATGGGGGCCAGGAAGTCGGCCAGCGAGGGCTTGTAGCTGCCCTCCCGGTTGTCGGCGACGTCCACGTCAGTGTCTTCAGTCGGCAGCAGCGGCTCGGCGTCGTGGGCATCCAGCGCGCCGGTCTCCCGGGCCCGCTTCCGCGCGGCGGCCATGCGGCCGCCGATCCAGGGCAGCCAGCCGGCGGCGAACAGCCCGGTGAACACCACCGCGAAGATGCCGTAGAAGTTGTACTTGATGCTGGAGATGAAGAAGGTGACGCCGGTCTCCATGTCGGGGATCAGCGGGATGGTGCCGGCGACCAGCCCGGCGATGAAGACAGGCCAGGCGTTGAAGGGCAGCACGGTGGCGATGGGGCTCGCGGTGGAGTCCACCACGTAGGCGAGCTCCTCGTGGGACACCCGGTGCTTGTCCGACACGGGCTTGACGGTGGTGCCCGCCAGCACGGTGCTGACGGTGCCGCCCTGGTGGAAGACGCAGCCCAGGAACCAGGCGAAGAGGAGCGAGCTGCGCGGGCCCTTGGCGACCCTGCCGCCGACCACGTTGGCGAAGTGCAGCGCGCCGCCGGTGCGCTCCCAGATGCCCAGGAGTCCGCCGAGGCTCCAGAGGTAGATGAGCAGGATCTTGGCGTAGGACTCGCTGCCGAGCGCGGGCAGGAAGAACTGGGTGATGAAGTTGGCGTCGGCGATCTCGCCGGACAGCGACCACTTGACGATGCCGCCGCTGACGATGCCGAGGAACAGCGAGGGCAGCACCTGCCGGGTGGTGAAGGCGAGCCCGATGGCGACCAGCGCCGGGACCAGCGAGAGAAAGGTAGGATCGACGCCGTCCAAGACAGCTCCTGACGGGGGGTGGGCCCTGTGGTGTACCACAGCGCCGGGGCGCGGCTCACTTCATCCGTGTGAAGGGCTCACCGGCCCTGGCCGTGTAGTAGAGGATGCCGTAGCGGGCAGCGACGGCTGTCACGGTCTGGTGCATCGCGTCCGGGAAGCTGTGGCCCCGGGACAGGAGATCGTTGACCAGCGCGCGGTGGTCCTCTTGAATGACCCGCTGCAGCGCGGCGCGCTGGTCCCGATCCAGAGCGCCGACGATGTCCATGAACTCCTTGGACTTGACCGCGGCGAACAGGGTGTCGCCGGACTGCACGAACTCCACGGCCTCCGGGGTCCAGGCCATGATCCCCAGGTCGTCACCGCTGAAGGTGATGCGCTCCCATCCCCCGTCATCCGAGGCGTAGGGGTGGGTGTGCAGGACGGCGGCGCTCACCTCGCCCTCCCGGAGGGTGGTGTAGTCGGGGGTCCACTGCCTGGCGTCGCCCTCGGGGCCTCTGCGGAAGACGAAGCTGCCGTCCGCCTGCCGAGCGAGCAGGCCGCCCTGCTCCCGCACGTCGTCACCCTGCAGAGAGTTGTCCCAGGCCTGGAAGCCGTGGCTCCAGATCTCCGCCGGGGCGTCCCAGGTCTCCGGCGGGTTGGACCACTTCACCCCCGCCAGCAGCGCCCGAAAGGTGTCCAGCGCGTCTGGAGCGTCGTCAGAGTCGCCAGCCTTGCCAGACTCACCCTCCGACGCGGGCGCGCACTGTTCGATGGCCAGGTAGAGCTGGTCCAGGGCGAGCGACGGCTGCACCTGCTCGCAGGAGGCGTGGGCGGCTGGTGTGAGGAGGGGGAGCAGCAGGGCGATCAGCGTCATGGAGCACAGCGTCCGAGGGTGTGGCTCTTGACACTGCAATCCCTGTGCCACGGCGGAGCTCATCTCCACCAGCGAGTCACTGGTCGGGTGTGGCCTCCTGGCGCCCCGGCGTGGCTGCCCCAACGCGACGTGCGCCGTCCCAGCGCAGCGCCAGGACGTCTGGCGGCAGCTGAAGCGAGGGGGGCACGCCGAGCACCCTCTCTGAGCCCCCGCCTCTCGCCCAATCGCGCCGCACGGCGCGCGCCAACTGCGACTGGGTACCTTTGAGGAACGTGACGTCCCAGCGCCTCACACTAGAGGGTGTTGCGACGTCAGATGCCTCGCCGCAAGGCGACATCAGGAGGCAAGACCTTGCGAACACGTGGACGGTTTTCGACGGAGACGAGCTGTTGTTCATCCGAACAAATCCAGTAAAACCGGCCAGGTTTCGCAATGGATGCAAACCCAGGTGGGCATGCCAGACGACCCGAGAGTCACAGCACAGGGGGGGAATTTCGACGACGAGGAGCTTGCGACGAGGAGACTTGAAATGGGGGGGAAGCGCAGGTTCCCCACAGCAAGCAACGCTGGTTGGCAGCGGCGAATCCGTCAAAGTGGCTGAAGAGCTGAACTAAGTCACACAAGCCATGCGGCAGCCGCGCTCACGCTGACCGTCACGATCCATGCGGCAGCCCAACCCGTGCCCCCCAAGCCCGCAGACATCCGCGGTTCCGTAGCCCCGAGCGTTCGGTCCGGCGGACCTGGGCCCGGTGGGCATGGGCCCGGTGGGGATTGGAGCGGGCGGGGTTGGGCTGCCGCATGGAGCGTGAAACTCGGTGTGAGTCTGGCTACCGCAGGGATCGTGTCGGTCACCGTGGGCGCGGCTGCCGCATGGATCGTGAGTGTTAGTGCGGGTTTTCAACCACTTTGACGGATTCGCCGCTGCCAACCAGCGTTGTTTTTAGAGGGGAACCTGCGCTTCCCCTCTCAGGCAAAGATCAAGGGCAAAGGTGGGCGCGCTACAGGCGCACGGGTTCTCGATTCGTTTGGTCAGTGCCCGTCTTTGCGCGCTTGGACGGGCCCGCGTATGGGGACGTTGGGCCCCTGCAGGGCTTATTGAC